>Ga0316217_10000898_pt1 | contig 40251 bp, 34 predicted proteins | sample 1anoAmetaG_FD_203633 | JGI IMG/M metagenome (GOLD analysis project Ga0316217, IMG submission 203633) | Freshwater microbial communities from Trout Bog Lake, Wisconsin, USA - 1anoA | ecosystem: Environmental > Aquatic > Freshwater > Lake > Hypolimnion/Profundal zone | place: USA: Wisconsin...
ACCAGAACCATCTTTTCCATTCTGACGATCAATTCCTGCTGCACCTTCAGCTTGGTATGGGCTTCCGTGACACGGTTCAGTTCTTCCTGGAGCCGTTCGTAGAGGGATGCCCTCTCTATGGCAAAAGCCACGGGAAAGGCAAAGGTTTCCAGGGAATGCATGTCTTCCGCGGTGATGCGGCGATGGGTGATGCAGTTGTCGGCGATGATCATCCCCACCCTTCGGTTGCGGGAGACGAGCGGCATCAGCAGGAAGGTATCGACCCCCAGCAGACGCGCAAACTCAGGGTCTACGTCTGGGTGATGGTAGGCATTCTCGATCAAAAGCGGCTGTTTCCCATCCAGGGCCTTGACGAGTATATGGGTGGTGTTGGAGAGCGGAACCGAGATCTGTTCAAGTATGTCGTGAAACTTGACCAGTTCGGCGGAGAGCTTGTTTTTGCGGAAGCTCTGGGCCAGGGTCTGCAGGTCCATGTCGTTGTGGGCAATTTCGTCCCAGACCTGATGGGCCTCCTCATAATTGCGCGGGCCAATGGCGAGGTATCCCTGAAGATGGTCCAGCTTGTGATCGGCCATCAGGAGAAATGCCCGGTTCATGCCGAAGCCACGTCCGGCGGTGATGGCTGTAAGTGCCACCGACAGCACCTCTTCCAGATCCAGGGAGCTTTGCAGTACGGAACCCAGTTCGTGGAAGAAGCGGATCTCCAGGCTCTTGCTGTCCAGAAAACTTATCAGTGACTGGATGTGAATCTTCTGGCGCCGATAATCGTCATGAATCAGGGAAAAAACCGGACCCATGGGATGGCCGCTGGCCTGAAAGCGCTCCAGGTCACGCCTGAAGCTGGGGCAGTCGCAGCATTTTTCCAGGATGCGCCGCCGCGGGGATTCCAGCAGGTCTTCATCACCCTCACGGAGGTTCGGGCAATCACCCAATGAAATAGCATCTCTGTCCCAGCAGCACTCCCAATCCACTCGACCCCTCGCTCATACCATCCGCATTCAATATGAAAGCCAACTAAGAACAATTTACCGATAAGTTTCTAGTATACCAGCAGGTGTGCTGTCTTCAAGCAATGTGGGATAAATCAGCAGCTAATTACCGTATGTTCCATGTGGTGCCCTGGGGTGAATCGAGTAAATGTATGCCCTTTTCCAGAAGCATGTCGCGGATCTCGTCGCTCCGTCTGAAATCCTTGGATTTGCGGGCCTCGGCCCGCTCCGCGATCAGCCCCTCGATCTCGGCCGGGGATAAGTCGATCCGGTTTGCCTTGGAACTTTTGATCTGTTGCAGCCAGTCCGCGGGACAGCTGTTGAACAGACCCAACACTTGGCCAATCTCGGCAAAACCGCGACGCAACCGGGCAAGCAAAGACAGGCCGGCCGGGGTCGGTTCGTTCGACTCCGCCAGGAAACGGTTGCCGGCGCGCACGGCATCGAACAGCATCCCGAGTGCCTGAGCGGTGTTGAAATCGTCGTCCATGGCTTCGACAAATCGGGGGATCAGGTTTTCCAGCCTCTCTTGCAACTCCATCCCGGCCTCGGTCAAAGGTCCCGCTACTGTCTCGGCAGTTTCAAGCAGCATCTCGTCAAGGGCCGCCAGGCAGGAATAGATGCGTTCCAGACCCGCCCGGGCATCATCCATGTTCTGGTCGGAAAAGTCGATCGGCGAGCGGTAATGGGACGAAAGGATGAAGAAGCGCAGCGTCTCCGGGTCAAATTTTTCCAGCACCTGGCGGATGGTAAAAAAGTTGCCCAGGGATTTGCTCATCTTCTCCGAATTAATGTTGACAAAGCCGTTATGCAGCCAATAACGGACGAACTGGCAGCCATTGGCTGCCTCGGATTGGGCTATCTCGTTTTCGTGATGGGGGAAGATCAGGTCCTTGCCGCCACCGTGAAAATCGAAGGTGGTTCCCAGAAATTCCATGCTCATGGCGGAACATTCGATATGCCAGCCGGGCCGTCCCTTTCCCCATGGCGATAGCCACCACGGCTCTCCTGGCTTGGAATCCTTCCAGAGGGCGAAGTCCATGGGGTGGCGTTTTTTGTCGCCTACCTCGACCCGCGCGCCGGCCTTCATCTCGTCCAGGTTGCGTTTCGAGAGCTTGAGGTAGTCGCGGAAGGTCTCCACTGCATAATAGACGTCACCCCCGGACTCATAGGCATGCCCCTTTTCGATCAAGGTCTCGATGACTGCAATGATACCGCCGATATGATCGGTAGCCTTGGGTTCCACGGTCGGTTTGGCCAGGCCCAGAAGCTCCATGTCTTCATCGAAAGCCTGGATGTAACGATCGCTGATGGCGCGATAGTCTACCCCTTCCCGGTTGGCGCGATTGATGATTTTATCGTCGATATCGGTATAGTTGCGGACATAGGTGACATCATAACCCGCGTACCGCAGGTAGCGGTAGATTACGTCAAAGACCACGTTGGCCCGCGCGTGGCCGATATGGCAGAAATCATAGACCGTTACCCCGCAAACATACATGCCGGCCCTGCCGGGTATGAGCGGTATGAATACTTCCTTTTCCCCGGTAAGGGTGTTGTAGACACGCAGTGCCATGATACGGCTCCTATGAAAAATTTAACGCATTGTTGCATTGTTTTGACCTGCATGGCAAGCGGTGAAAGTGCCGGATGGTCTTCACCCTCTCAACGTACTATCCGTACGCCTTTGTCGCCTCCCTCCCAGCGGCTTTGATTATCGGAACCAATCTTCCGCTACTACCACGGCGGAGGGAACCTCTTCCCGACTGAACATTCATCATTCCGCAGGAGATCAGTTCTGACCAGGTTATCCATTGATTTGAAATAGATATCACTTTACCACCGTGGGACCGGTGACAGTGATGGTTAACACGGTCACGCCGCGCCGGTTCTTCCGGCGCCCCTCGCTCGTTTTGTTGCTGGCAACGGGGATAGAGCAGCCATAGGCGTTGATGTTGATCCTTTCGGGGTTGATGTCGCCATTTCCATTTTTCAGTATCTGGTTTTTGATATTGATGACCCTGACGCGGGAAAGGGTCATATTGTAATCGAATGGTCCCTGATAATCCGCATGTCCTTCGAGATTGGCGATTACCTTGGGATTCTTCTTCATGAAATCGTAGATTTCCTTGATCTTCCCGAAATATTTCGGAGGGATGTCGGCTTTGTCAATCCCGAAGTCGATGACTAGCCTCATCAACGGTTTTTCTTCGTAAACGATCTTGCTTTCAGGAGTTGGGGGGCATCTATCCACCTCTGTGAGGAAGTAGCCGGTGCTGGACATGTATTTTCTTGCAACAAGGGGCTTTGCCGGCACTTCGAGCGAGATCGGTGCGTCCTTAACGGGCGCTTCCTCTTGCTCCACCGGCGCAGGTTCCACCCGGGGTTTTTCAGGTGCCGGTGTTACAGGCGTGGCGCTCCCCGTCGGACAACCATCCTGATCAACCTCGACCCCCAAGGGTGTCCCGGGGCACTTGTCGAGATAGTCGGGAACACCGTCGCAATCCGAATCCAACATGCTTATGCCGTTGACCTTGACGACGCAAGGCGGGGGGCCGGAGGGCCTTGCCTTAGCTTTTGGGGTTGGGGTGGCGGTGGGCTCAGCGCCATGGCCTCTGGCCGGTTCTCCCGTCCCGGGTGCGCCCTCGGTGGGGTGTTCGGCGGTCCCGGCAGGTTCCGTGGTTTTTGTCGGGCAGCCATCCTTATCGACCTTGACACCTGAAGGAGTGCCGGGGCATTTGTCCAGGTAGTCGGGTATGCCGTCGCCGTCGCTGTCCAGCGGGCAGCCGTCTTTATCGACCTTGACTCCTGCCGGGGTTCCGGGGCATTTGTCCAGGTAGTCGGGCACGCCGTCACCGTCGCTATCTACCGGGCAGCCGTCCTTGTCAACCTTGACCCCCTTGGGGGTATCAGGGCATTTGTCCAGGTAGTCGGGTACCCCGTCACCATCGGAATCGATCGGCGGCACCCGCTTCAGATCCTTGTCGTAGATCATGAAGAATGACAGGCCGAGGGTCGCTTCAACGTTGCTACGGGCGGCCGAGTTCTCGTAAGCGAAAATATGGCGGATGTCCGCTCGCAATGCCAAATAATCCTTGAGGTAATATTTTACGCTGGCGCCGTAGTTGAAGAAGGCATTCGGCGAGGTGTTGCTGCCGCCATCGAAATACATGCCGCCGACACCGACTGCAAAATAGGGGACTAACCGTCCTCTGGGCAGGATGGAATAGAGCGCATCGGTACGCAGAAGGTATGCATTGACGGCGCTTTTAGTCGTTTTCGAACGAGTCGGGGCCATTTCGAGACCGGCTTCGATCCCCAGGCTGTCGATGGCGTTTCGTCCGATGATGTCGTAGCCTAGGCGGATACCGTATGTTGGGCTTGCATCCAGATTTCTATAGCTGTCAAAAAGTAACATGCCTGCGGTCGTGGTGAGGGAAAGTGAAGGGGATACTGCGGAAGACTGGCGCGGTGTGCTTAGATCCGCCGCAGCCATAGAATCCCGGGGTGCGGACATGACCAAAGTGCCTAGGATTATGTAGATGATGAACCTGCGCAAAGGCCACTCCGCCCTGATTATAGATAGACTGTTATCATATACTACTATAACCATGCACTTTCAACCAAAACCACTGCTTTTGTGTGGTCAATTGCCTATTGAGATTATGGTCTGCGGATCGTATTCTGATCGGCCCTGTCGGAGCAGGCGAACTTGTTATCAATCTTTAAGAATTTGACACCGTTACCCCTTTTTGATATAGACCATAGAGGGTTCAAGTATTTATGTGCTGTGCCACCACTTAATTAGCGGGGAGTCGCAGAAATGATTATCCAGTGTGAACAGTGCCTCACGAAGTTCAAGCTCGATGATGCCAAGGTCAAGGCCAAGGGGGTCAAGGTTCGTTGCGCCAAGTGCCGCCATGTATTTACCGTCACGAAACAGCCAAACGGGATGGAGTCGCAATCTGGCGATATGAAAGGTGCTGAACAGCCGGCCTCCCGTCCGGTTGCCACCCCTGGCGCCGACGAAGAATCCTCGTTTACTCCGCTGGCGGAAGATACGGCCTCAGCCCGGATGGGAGGGGAGGAACCTGGCTTTTCTTTTTCAGATGAGGACAGGGATTCCGTAACCGGCGATGCCGAAGCCGCGACCCAGCCGCGCGGGCTTAACTTCTCCGATATTGATTTCGGCGATGCGCCCTTGGAAAAAGGCAATATTACTGCGCCGACTGTTACTGATTTCACAGGTGGAAGCCTGTTTGGCGATGCCGTTGCACCTCCGACGCCAGAAGAACCAGCCGGACCGATCACCTTTGATTTTCCGCCCGAGGCTTTTGCCGATTCCATGGGGATGGAGGAAAAAGTGGGCGGAGAAAGTGGAACCGTTGTCGGCCTCAACGACGAGGCCAAGGCCTTTGAACCATTCAGCCTGGGTGAAATCGATTTCGGCGACGAGCTGACCTCGGTGGCCGTACAAAACGTCAACCCTGAGGAGCTTAAGCCCGGCCAGGAATCTCTTTTTGCTCCTCTGGCGGAGGCGCAGGGGGAAAAGGAATCCGCAGCGCAGGAAGAGGAAGAGCTGCCGCCGCTTTCCATTGCCTCGCGCCGTAAACAGAGCCCACTCTTCGTGGGATTGATCATCGCGCTTGTCGTGGCGGTTGTAGTGGTCTTGGGTTATGTCGGCTACTCCATGCTGGGTGTGGAGAAGGTGGCAAAAGAGACCGGACGGATTACGATACGTGGAGTTAAAGCCGCTTTTGTCCAGAACAACGATGCCGGTGAACTCATTGCGATCAGCGGAGAGGCGGTTAACGAATATGCGGGCCCTCGGGCCGCCATCCAGGTCAAGGGGATGATCTACGGCCAAAACGGCCAAGTGCTTTTGAGCAAGAATGTCTTTTGTGGAAACCCGCTGACCAGGGAACAGCTTGCCGCCATGCCTTTGGACAAGATAGAGGCAGCCATGACCAACCAGTTCGGCGATTCGCTTGACAACCTTGGGGTGCAACCGGGAAAAGCGATTCCCTTTGTGATCGTGATTGCCAAGCCGCCGGCATCGGCCAAGGAGTTTGGCGTGGAGCTGGTAGGATCCACGGTTGCTACGGGAAAGCAGCAGTAACGTCTGTCGAAAGTTAGCAGCCGCAAAGACGTAAAGGACACAAGGAAATACGACTGTCTTATGTCTTTGCGGTGCAATTGTTTCAGGTTTATAAAAAGGGGACATGGCAAGGGCCGCGGAGCATTCCACGGCCCTTTTGTTTGGACGGTCACAGGAAAGGGCGCCGTGATGGCCCTTTTAAATCTGTTTTAGAGTATCTCCACCAGCGTAATGTCGAAGGTCAGATCCTGGCCTGCCAGCGGGTGGTTGGCGTCGAGGGTGACGGTGGTGTCGGTCGCCCCGGTTACCAAGACCGGCATTGCCGTGCCGTCCTGGAGGATGACCTCCATCTGTTGGCCTGGCTCCGGGTTGATGTCGGCAGGAATCTCGCTACGTTCGATCACGGCCACCATCTCCTCGGCGCGGGGGCCATAGGCGTCCTCCGAGGCGATCTTGACCCGTACCTTCTGCCCCGGCTCAAGGCCGACCACCGCTGCTTCGAATTTTGGGATCAGGCTGCCTTCGCCGATGACAAACTCCAGAGGTCCGTTAGCCTGGCTGCCGCAACCGCACGAATCGTCGCTGCATTCGTCGGCACTCGCTTCCGAGCTGTCGAATATGGAACCATCCTCAAGTGTTCCGGTATAGTGCACGCGAACCTTGTCGCCGTTTTTTGCCTGCGCCATGTAGTTTCTCCTTTCGTGGTTAGGAGGCCAGCAACAAATAACGTGAACATCTTGCATCATCTTTTTGGCCATCTTTGACTTGAGCTAAATCCACAGCCAAATCCGACCAAAATCGGAGCGCAATCTTGTTCGACTTATTTATTGAGAGCCTCCGTAATTAGCCATTAGACGCTTAGGGTAGGCCACCCGCAATGGCGATACCTGTTGCTGGTCAGCAATGTTTCGTGATCAGTCCTTCAAGCGCCAGCCTGAGCTCTGCCGGATCTTTGCCGCAGATCCTGACGCGCTTGTGGCGCGAGGCTTTGCCCGAGAGGATCTGGACCCCGGATCGGGGCACCTTGAACAATTCTACCATGAAATCGCAACAGCACTTGTTGGCGGCGCCATCCACCGGAGGCGAGGTCAGGCGGATCTTCAGGGCATTGCCCTGGATGCCGCACACCTCGTTTTTAGATGCCCGCGGCTGGATGTAAAGGGTAAGTATGATTCCCCCGTCCGTGTCGGTGCACAGGGGGAAGTCAGGCGTGCTCATCACCGGAGAGTTGGCGGGCGTAGCTGTCCAGAAGGGCTTTGAGACTTATCTCGAACTGGATCTTCTGGCGGCGGACTTCTTCGATACGGGCTTTAAGTTCGCCCAACTGGCGTTCAGAGTCCATCACGATCCGTTCGGCCCTGAGTTCGGCTTCGGAAACGACCAGTGAGGCCTCTTTTTGGGCGTTGGCCTTCATCTCCTCGGTGATCCTTTGGGCGGCCAGCATGGTTTCGCGAAGGTCTTTCTCCTTCTCGGCCATCTCGCCCATCTCACGGTTATGACGTGCCTGCTGTTCTTTCAGCTCGTTGTTTTCGCGGATCAGGCTTTCCATTTCGGAGGCCACGGACTGCAGGAAGGCATCCACATCATCAGGGTCCAGTCCTCCAAACATCTTGCCTTTGAATTGCTGCTGCTGGATATCCAGCGGGGTGATCTTCATCGCTTTTCAACCTCTCAGTTTGAGAGACATAACAGAATCATTGTAAATAATCGTGTTATTACAATATGTTATGAATGAGTATAAAGGCATGATTGATTCCTTGTAGCATATTGTAGCAAGTCGCGAAAAGTATGCTCGATATAAGCACATAATAAACAGCACATTCTGATAGAATCACTTGCGAAAAATAAGGTTGGAGAATACCACTCGAAATTTAAAACATCAAGCTGAACATTGAGAAGTGCTTTGGGGCAGATTATTTAGCTCGGATCTCGAATGGTTTATTTTCGGCTACAGAACGTGCTGATTCATCTCAATACTCTTTCGATTGCTGCATACCTGAATCATAAGCATCTCACCTCTGACAAACAATCAAAAACGACGCTACCGAGACTGAACGGACGTGTGGCATTATCTGGGAGTCGTAAAGCGGTTGCATTTTGAGGGTAGATTTTTGAGCTAAGCTCGATTGGATTTAATGGCGGGTAATGTAACGGTGGTTATCAGTTCTTTACAAGAGTCCCCTTTCAACAAAGCTGAGATATTGACCGTCGCCCACAATGATGTGATCCACTCTCTTGATACCCAGTATTTCGCCTGCCTCCTTGAGTCTCCTGGTGATGTTTATTTCCTCTGAAGATGGGTTAGGATCTCCTGTAGGGTGCGGGTGGATAAGGATCATTGCTGCTGCATTAGAGAGACAAGCCGATTTGAACACTTCCCTGGGATGCACGATGCTCTGATTTAAGCTCCCTACCGACACCAAATCTATGCACTGAATTTTGTTTTTGCCGTCCAGATGCAAACAGATAAACAGTTCCTTGGTTTATCAATGGCAAAATAACACTGAAAGCAGTACATATCCACCTGTTTTCAGCGGATGTCGAAAAATTCCACTTAAGAGATCGTTTGTCCGTATCCCTTGCTTTTCACACCATTTCAAATATGCTGAGCTTTCTACGCTTTCACGATATCCTGGCCAAAGAGAATAAACCAGGGCACCTCCCCGTAAATGCTCAGCAAATGGCTCTAACGTTTATCTTGTCCATCATAGATGGTCGAGCACCTGCCGTCGCCAAGTTGGTCCTGTGGACAGATATATGACCTACGAGCCGTAATCATGCCATAGCGTTTGACGACATCATAATCACCAGCCCCAAGCGAATGGCCACAGCGATAGGCATCCCATTGATTGCCATCCAGGACGGGGCCACCAGCAGCCCAAATTCCTTCTGCGCAATGCTGTCTTCCCAGGGCGCTTTTCAGGGTAGGTTCATCGACAATGGTCTGATTATCCAAAGCACCATTGCATTCCCACTTTCCACTTTTTGTACTTTGGCGGCAAATCGCAATAGCTTCAAGTTGGATCGATCCCCATTTGGGCTTTGCGGCTTCCACTGCTGCCAGTCTTATCTTTTCTGCCTCAGCTTTTTGCCGTATGTCCTCCTGTTGGCGTGCTATCTTCTGCTGCCGTGCCTGTTCCTGGCGAGTACGTTCCGCCGCCCTGTCCTCACGCTCCTGCCGGAGCCGCGTTTCGCGCACCTCGCGCTCCAGCTTGGCCTGGATGGCGCGCTCATCACGCGCCTTCTGCTCGCGGATTTGCTGCAACTTCTCGCTCTGCGCCTGCTCTCTCTCTGAACCGACTTGGCCCAGGGTGGAGTTCAACCCCTCCATGTTACCGTTATAAACTGCGTCCATGGTTGATGTCATAACCCGTGCCTGCTGGTCCGGTGCATAGTTCCGGGTGGAGTACCCTGCGGCGGCACCGGATAATATGGCGAGCCCTCCCAGGATATTAGTATCCCTTTGTTCGGCTTCCATCTGCTGCTGTTCTCGTTGCCTGCGGTCTGCATCCTGCTGTGCGGCACGTGCCTCTGCCAGTTGTCTCTGGTGCACCCGGTTCGCCGCTGCCGCCTTCTCTTCCGCCTCGAACTTGCGCTCAGCGGCAAGATCTTTTTTCGCGGTGCGCAGGGTGGCCTTGTCATGGGGGTTGTTTATAAATTTGGAGGCCATGGCGATCTTCTTTTCAGCACAGGCGAAATCACGCGCATGAATGCAGGCATAAATCTTTTCTGTCCGCACCACGAACTCCTCGTGGTCCATTTGGTCAAGCTGCTCCAGTTGCTGTTTCTGCTGTTCTGTTATTGCCCGTGCCGGCAGCGCGGAAAATGCTAGCAAGCCGGCCGAAATTGCAAGGTAGAGCACTCTCTTGGTTCCCATTCGTTTCCCCCTCCGGGTCAAGCCCGATAAAAAACGCATCACATGTCTTTAAGTAACTTTAAATTTGTGAGGCTTTCCGATATATAGCGGGAGGCAGCCTTCAATTTCTCCCACTGGTCGGACTGTGCGTCCCTGATCCCTTCAATGGCTTCATACAGTAACTGATGGTTTTTTTTAGATTGGCAAGTAGATGCCGGATTGGGAATGGTGGGAATATCCGCTTTTGTCGGGATGCCACTCAGCCTCCGAATGGGGTTTGCATGTTGCCTGAACGGGGAGAGTAGGCAATCGTCGAAGACCTTGGCATGTTCGGCATCGAGCTGACTAAGAATGCTGTCTGACTTTGCCAAAAAGTCCTGCTCCTCAAAATATTTGGCGCCCTCTAGCATTAACAATCGCTCGCCGCGCAGCATGGCATATTCCTCCAACATGATCTGCGCCTCGCGTAAATGCTCGTCGGCTCTCAGGCGGACCAGAAACTGCAGGTCGGTTGCCCGGTTTTCACGCCTTTTCGCCGGATCAATCTGCAGGTATTCTTCGATGTTGGAAAACCCGGGTGCCTGCATGCCTGCCCTAACCTCGGTGAGAGCTCGTTGGTAGAATTCTCTGGTACTGGAAAAGTAATATCCTTCGCGTTCAGCAACCTCAAGCGATTCCAACCGACCGCTCTCGGCCAACGTTGTGGTCTTGAGTGTTTCGAAAAGGCTGTCCGGACGCAGAAAACCGCTTTTCATCTCATCGCTGGCAGCATATGCGGGCCAGGAGACCCGAAGCGCATCCTGCAGCAAGGTCGCACAGTTACGGGTGAAAAAGTTGTAGCTGCCGGCGAAGCGCCAATGAATATCAGCAAGGTCTCGCACCAGCGCTTCCCGTTGCGCCATGTCCAGGCTGAGCGGTAGCGAATAGAGCTCGCGAAATTCCCCCATAGTGTACTCCTGGTAGACATCCATGAAGCGGTTGGCGAAAAGGTAGGATTTGTAATTGCCATTCAGCGCTTTGAACGTGTTCAGGAACAAATCATCGACATGCGCCTGGAAACCGAGTACCAGATGCTCCGAAAGGTTGGCGTCGCACTCAGCAGAAGAACTCTTACCCTCTGGGCAGATCACAAGACGTAGGGCGAGGTGGCCGAACCTGGAGGCGGGGCTTGGGCTCTTTCCGGCGAAGAGTATGTGGATCGAGCTGACACGCCTTGGATCGAGCCAGACATTTGTAGCGCCGTCGTAGCGGCCGAGAACCGCAAAGGGGACCGGGCCACTGCAAGGCTCCCCTTTCCCCCCGGCGTAGCGGCGCTGGAAATAATTTCCGTACAAAGGCTCCCGACAACCGAAGTCGGGCTGAGTCAGAAAACCGGCCAGGGCCGCGGCAAACGGCTGTGCCTGGATCTGGGTACCGCTGACCACCCCCTGCAGGGCGGTGAACTCCTGGTCGGGTCGCAGAGCCTGATCTCGGGTGTGGGCTAGCAAGTCAAGGAGCAGTTCACTGGAGGTTTCGGGCTCCCCGGCACGGGGCATGTTCTCCATGCCAGCCTGCAGCAGCCGTGCCTCCCCTTCCCGGGTGATTGCCCGGTGCAGCCCGTCCGGTGAGTCTAGCAGCTCTCTCTGTAGCTTGCGCCAGCAGTCGGCCGGGATCGGTGCGACCATTTCGTCTGTTATCCGGTTAGCGATTGAGGCGCAGCCGGCGCAGAGCAGTGCGGCCAGGATCAGCGCCATCCTGATCATTTGGCGTCTGCCAGCACACGCGCCTTTGCAGCCCCGTCAAGATCTTTGTATTGCTGATGCGAGGCCTTCGCTACCATGGAATCGGGCTTTCCCCAGGTGGATGGGCGTAGCGCAGCCTGGCACTTGATTGCGGAAATTTCCACGCTTTTGGTAGGTGCGGAAACAGCGTCGGTCGCCATCCCCATTAACATGCTGGGTACGCCGGTAAACATCACGGCAGTACTGTCATTGTTGTCGACTCCGTTTTTGCTTACCATTTTCCCGGTGTACTCGCCAAAGTCAACTTTGTCGAGTTTTTGCTGCTTTGCCTGGGCGCTTGCCTGAGCTTTGCCGAGTGCATCCTGCTCGCGCTCGGTGGTCTCGGCCTTGGCCAGCCATTCTCTGGCCTGAACGGGGTCCCGATCCACACCTAGTCCTGCGTCGTAACGGGCTGCCACTGCCCGCATAGACTGGGGGTTTCCGGAAATGGCGGCATCCAGCTCCCCTTGTGCGCTAGTCACCTCAGCCTTGTTGCGCCAGAACCGGGCCTTGGCAGGGTCTTTGATTATACCGTTTCCTGCATCGTAGCGCTGTGCGATCTTCTTCATGGCGCCGGTGTCGCCGCCTTCTGCCGCTTTGAGCAGAGCCGCAGCTGCGGTGGTTTGCTCTCTGGCCTTGCCTTCGGCAGTCAACTTGGATGCGGACATGACGAGTTCCACACGCTGGGAAACTCCGTCGACCACTAGGAGCTTTTTTTCGAAGAGCTTTTCATGGTCGGCGTCGACTCTCTTGCGCGCCCGCAGCTGCACCGATCCTTCGCCTACTGGAGCGTCCACCGGGCATTCGCCGACAAATTTGTCGTTTAGGTAAACCTCGGTTCCGGCATCCTCGTCTTCACACTGGATGCGCAACAGGCTTTCTCCATACACGGGTAAAGACGTGATCAGGACCAAAAGCCCGCACACCAAAAATAGTTTTTCCATTGGCTCCCTCGTAGTCATGAATCTCAAAGTTTAGTCTGTCGCTACACCCCGACCAAAGGCCAGTTAATTGGCGTCTGCAAAAATGATAATGCCGTTAACCTGAAAACCATTTGCTTGCAACTGCTGCGACGCCTTCGCTATCATGGAATCGGGTTTGCCCCATCGACTCGGGCGCAGGGCTGCCTCGTGTTGAACCTTTAACATGTCTGAGAGATCAGTCGGCAACATTATAGTATCTGTTAACATTGAGCTGGGAACCATCGTGACGCCCCCTGCCACATCTCCCCTGGATTTGGTGTCATTTATTATCTGTTTTGTCCGGTTGAAGGGACCCGACCGGTCCGAAATCTGTTCCTTGCGCCGATTCTCCGCCGAACGTGCTGCCTCTTGACCCTGCGCGACCTGTTCGCGCTTTGCGACAAGGGCTTTGCTGCGCCATGCTTTTGCCTTTACGGTATCCTGAGCAACTCCCAGTCCAGAGTCGTAACGGTCGGCAATCTTGCGCATGGCATCTACACTGCCCAATTCGGCTGCCTGCAACTCCGCCTGAGCACTGGCAATCTCTGCCTTGGTGTGCCAGGTCTCCGCCAGCGCTGGGTCTTTTTTTAACCCGGAGCCATTGCTGTAGCGAATTGAAATCTCCTTCATGGCATCGATGTCGCCTGCTTCCGCGGCGCGCAGTTGGAGGGCAGCCTCGCTCGTCTGTTTATTTTGCTCTGCCAGTGCGGTCAACTGAGGGGGCGACAGGACGATTTCCACCCGCTGGAACACACCATCAACCACCACAAGACTTTTTTCAAAGAGCCTCTCATGGTCAGTGTCAATCAGTCTCTGCGCCCGCAGTTGCACTGTCCCTTCCTGTACCGGGGCATCGATCGGGCATTCGCCGACAAACTTCCCGTTTAGATAAACCTCAGTTCCTTTATCTTCGTCTTCGCATTGGATACGCACCAAGCTCTCTGCACTAGCAGAAATAGATCCGAGAAAAACAAGTAAAAAAACAACAGTAATTATTTTTACCATCATAGCTCCCATTAAAACTCCAGTATTAACATCTGAAACGACAGCCCAAGTTGTGTTTTAATGCAATTATTTTATTCCTTTATACTTCTAGCCCATCTCCACACTTCTTTTCTGGGTACTTCATATCGCCACAATAAACGATAAATACCGTGTAATCGCAGCTATTTTTGAAAACTATGTCATCCTTATCGCGCGATGCAAAGACACGCTCCATAGCGCGAAGTCCGGAATTCCCGGCTGCCAACGTGTTAGAGCAAACCAGAGCGAATAGCAGCCCGAACACGAGTCAATAATAGCCAGTTTCAAATTGATCCCATGATTGAAGCAAGTTCTTAATAAGTGGAAATACCTTGCATCACCGCAAAGCAGAGAAAAGTCTAATATTATCATCAGGGTGCAACGATTAAAGTGATAAGTGGTTACTCATGCTTGGAAAACGCTGGCTATGATTTGCGCTGGCACATTAAACTTGATCTCTTCTAGCCTCTAAATTTCGCGGTTTACCAATAGCAGACGCTGAGAATAATTAATATGAAAATATTGTTTAATTTACAAGTAAAGGCCATAAATCATAAATATCTTGTGTTTTTCGTTGACTGAGTCCTGGTCGAGTTCTAGTTGTGACAAAGCAACACGTAATTGACACATCCACGCTACATAGTTGATTCAATATGGATGGTTTATCATGGGTCGCTGGCCAGCAATTCTCTTTTGATGCGCTTACCATCTCATAAAAGAAGTTGTTATTTATGGCGATGAAGGTCAAAAAACTTTCGAGAAAGATCAAATTATTTTGAGGTTATATGCGAGGACTTTCGAGGAATTTTGAGAAACTTTAGAAACTTGTAAGTAATCTTTTATGAAAATAAAAAAACCGTTGTCTTTATGGCAACAGCTTTTAACTACTTTAAAATATTCTGTGAGCAATTCGGTAAAATTTGCCAAAAATACTTTAGGTTTTCATCCATACGGCAATATATTTCATATTCTACTTCAAAACCATCAGCAAAAATGTTTTTTGCATCTACAATGTAAAAATATTTGTTACCGTATCACTTGAAAGCATTATATTGGTAATCGCTTTACTTATCCTCTGATAGTCTATATTTATAGATTCAGAGCTTAATAGGCCATATTGCGTAAGTGTAAGATAAGCCCTGTAAAAGGAATCAGAAACAGATAGTCTCTGGTGACTGGTAGTGATATTGCAGCAGATTGTAGTAATAAATGCTAGAAATGAGTAAAGGCCGGTAGGACATAACCGGCCTTATATCGCTGATTTTATGTGATTATATAATGCTGGGTAGGGGTGAATAAAAGGAAGGAACTCAACCTCTCAGTTTGAGTGACATACTGGCCGTCATGAGATACTGATAGGCGGTGCTGAATACGACGATCTGAAGCACGTAGATCAGTGCAAAGGCCACCAGCGGGGAAAGGTCGAGCATGCCGGTGTCCGGCATGTGGCGCCTGATCTTGCGCAGAAGAGGGTCTGTGACGCGATAGATGAAGTTAACGATCGGGTTATATGGGTCGGCATTCACCCACGAGATGATCACGCTGGCCAGCAGGATGTACTTGTAGATTGTCAGCAGGCCGTCGCCCAGTTCCACGATCTTGGCAAGCGCCAGGAGTATGTTTGCCAATAGTACCACGTTTATTGCTCCATAATCGTATCGTGCCAGTCTCTGTTGAGCATACCGATAAACGGACAAGAATATGCCTTAAAGTAACTGTAATGTCAAAGAAGAAAGACGGATGCTTGTCAGTGTGCATCGAGTCTGGTATAAGCTTCAGTAGAGGCGGCATATCCGGCCGCCTTCTTTTATTGAGAGGATCTGCGATGAACGAATACCAAAAATACCTTGATGGCGCCGTGACTGCGGCTCTGACGGCGGGAAGCTATCAGCGCCACCGATTTGCCTCGCATTTGGAGATCGACCTGAAGGGGGACAAGAACCTGGTGACCGAGGTGGACCGGGAGGCCGAGCGGCTGATCGTGGAGCAACTTCTGGCGCGTTTTCCCGGTCATACCATCATTGCGGAAGAGGGTGAGTATCCGCAGGGCGACCCCTTTTTCCGCTGGATCATCGACCCGTTGGACGGCACGACCAACTACGCCCACGGCTTCCCCTGGTTCTGCGTCTCCATCGCCATGGAAGCGGAGGGAGAACTGGCGGCTGGGGTGATCTACAACCCGATGGCCGATGAACTCTTTACGGCGACAAAGGGAGGCGGGGCATTCATGAACGGACGCCGTCTGCAGGTCTCAACCCGCTCGCCACTTAAGAATACCCTGCTGGGCACCGGCTTTCCCTATGACTGCGCCACCGACCCGGCCAACAACTTTGCCAACTTCGTCGCCTTCCAGAAAGCGGCCCGCGGCATCCGCAGGGCTGGCGCCGCAGCCCTTGATCTGGCCTATGTGGCCGCTGGCCGCCTGGACGGTTTCTGGGAGTTGAAGCTAAAGCCGTGGGATGTGGCCGCCGGGGTCCTGCTGGTTCGTGAAGCGGGCGGGATGGTGACGGCCTTCGACGGCTCCGCCTATGACGTATTCAACGACCGCATCCTGGCCTCCAACGGCCTGATCCACTGTGATATGGCGACCCTTCTCGCCGCATCGGAGTCGGCAGGCGCTTTATGACACGGAAACGCTCGGCGTTGCTACTCTCGGCCCTTGTCCTGCCTGGCTTGGGCCAGCTTTACCTCGGCCGCAAGGTGACGGGAATCGCCATCATCCTGGTGCTCAACCTGCTTCTGTTGCTGGCGCTGTTTGTGGTGTTGAAGGGGTTAGGCCCGGTGATTGCCGCCAGGGTGGCCGCTGGCGCGGTTACAGTTTCGCCCGGCGAGGTCATGGGTGCTTTGGCGGGGGTATCCGGTTTCGGCAAGGGGCTTCTGGCTGCGTTTGCCCTGGTGTGGGCCTTTTCCGTTTCCGATGTATTGCGTTACAGGGACGATGGTGATGGCCCCCTTGTTTGACTGTGTCGTTTATACAACATTACGATTGACAAACAGCGTTATTTTATGCCAAATTGAAATAAACCTAAATAGTGTACGTCCGGAAACCCCGGATGAAAAGCTACTGGTTTCCTGACGAAAACTAGTTAATGACAGTGAACAATTGCACATTCATGTGCAGCATCGGGGAGATCATGATTCATTCGCAGGTTGTCGGCAGCGGGGCGTATTCACCGGAACGGGTGGTCAAGAACGAGTTTTTTTCAGGTCTGGTGGACAACGCCGATGAGTGGGTGTTTTCCCGCACCGGGATCCGTGAGCGCAGGTTCGCCGGCGAGGATCAGGCAACCTCCGATCTGGCGACCATTGCCGCGAAAAAGGCCTTGGAGGCGGCCGGGATCGACGCCTCCGAGATAGATTGTCTCGTGGTGGGCACCTCGACACCGGACATGATCCTGCCGGCAACAGCCTGCATCGTCCAGCACAACATCGGCGCCGTCAATGCCTTTGCCTTTGACGTCAACTCGGTGTGCAGCAGTTTTGTCTATGCCCTTGAGGTGGCCGACAATTTTATCAAGTGCGGCAAGTACAAGACGGTAATGGCCATCGGCGCAGACACCTACTCCAAGATCCTTGATTTCGAGGACAAGTCCACCTGTCCTCTGTTCGGCGATGGCGCCGGAGCGGTGATACTGAAGGCAACCGATGAAGACAAAGGGGTGCTCTGCACCTACATGCGCAGCGACGGCAGCGGCTGGCCGCTTATCCAGGTGCCGTCCTCCGGCTCGCGCAAGCCGGTCACAGCCGAAACCATCGCCGCACGCGAAAACACCTTCAAGATGGCCGGCAAGCAGGTTTACGTCTTCGCCATCGACGTAATCCCCGAGATTATCGTGGAGATATGCAGGAAGGCCGGCATCCAGACCTCTGACCTCGATTACATAATTCCGCACCAGGCCAACGTGCGCATGATCGATTTCATTGCCAAGAAGTTCGATTATCCCAAGGAACGTTTTCTGCTTAACCTGGATCGCTGCGGCAATACCTCGGCAGCCTCGGTGGCTCTCGTGCTTGACGAAAACCTGCGCAACGGCACCATAAAGCCTGGCAACCTGGTCCTGACCATGGGCTTTGGCGGCGGTCTTTCCTGGGGCGGCCTGCTGATCAGATTTTGATGCCAACCGTGCAGGTCATGCGACCGCATGCCCATGCTGCAAGCAAAGCCGCCGGATCCGGCGGCTTTGCTCCATCAGAGGCGGTGGTTAAATACGAGGGTAGTAGTTGGCAGAATTCACGTCCCTTTTCTTCCCCAATGATGTAACCTTTCACCCGGTGTTACCGTCTCAAGAATAGGAATACTGCGAAGGTAATCCGCAGGGGACGCCTTTTATATCCCGTGCCTTACAAATGGCAATGAGCTTAGATACTTCAATGACCGTGACGAGTGTGCCGGAGCAGCCTTCCGACGAGAGCCTGATCAGCGCTACCCTTGCGGGTGACGAGGGGGCTTTTTCCCTGCTGGTGACCCGTTACAAGCGGCGCATCTTCGGACTTGCCGCCCGTTTTGCCCGCGACAGCGAGGAGGTGGAAGACATTTGCCAGGAGGTATTCATCAAGGCATTTGAAAACCTCGCGGCATTTCGGCACGATGCCCCCTTTGAACACTGGTTGACGCGGATCGCTGTGCGGGCAAGTCATGATGCCCTCCGCCGGCGGCGTCGCGAAAAAGGGCAAAGCGGTTTTGATGACTATGTTTTCGAGGTGCGTGACTATGCCGGCGAGGCTCGCCATGAGGCACGCTTGGCCCGTGAACTTCTGAAGTGGGCGTTGTTGCGCTTAAAGGAGGAAGAGCGGGTCGTCATTACCCTGCTGGAGTTGGAGGGCTACTCGGTACGCGAGATCTCGTCTCTGACTGGGTGGAGCGAATCAAACGTGAAGGTGCGTGCGCACCGGGCGCGTAAGGTGTTGAAGCGGGTACTGGAGGAGAATGATGAGAGACAGCGGTGATGAAAGGCTGGACCTGCTTTTTACGGCGGCGCGTGCTGCACGGATGGACACCTCGGTTCTGGAAGAGCATTTCGAAACAAGGCTCATGGCCAGGTTGCGGGATCGGACCAGGGAGGGCATCCCGTGGTATGCACTGATGTGGCGCATGGTGCCGGTGTTTACCGTTCTGGTAGCCCTCATCGCTGCATACAGCATAAGCTACAAACCGTTATCGTCCGGCGATCTTTTTGCGGCCATCAGTTCCGGTCAGGAGGAATATCTGGCGCAGAACGTGTTGACGGGAGAATGATATGAAGAACTTCAAGGCGATAGCGGGAATCCTGCTGGTGTTTCTCCTCGGTGCCGCTGGGGGCGCCTTGGTCACCCACATGATCCACGAAACCCGTTTGCAGCGTTTTATCAGCGGCGGCGGGCACGGGATGCGGGAGGACGTCATCGTAGAGCGGCTTACCAAGAAGCTTGACCTGGACGGCCGCCAGCAGGAGGAGGTCAGGGCCGTCATACATGAAACCCATGATGGCGTCCGCCAGGTGCGTAACAGTATCCACCCACGGATCGAGGCCCTGCTCACGGCAGGACAGGAGCGCATAAAATTGGTGCTGCGGCCGGACCAGCGTGTAAAATTCGACAAAATTATCACCGAACGGAAGCTGCGCGAAGCATCAAAGGACAGGCGGGATCACGAGTAGCAGTTCAATCAGAAATGCAAATGCTTTACCAGTTTCAACCTTGTTTCCAGCCGCAGATCCCTTCTCCGGCTTCAAATGGGGTTAGCCCTGCCGAAGCAAACAATGCCCGCAGTTCATGATGCGGGCATTTCTGTTTCCATCCACCATGGAAACTGTCCGCAGCCAGCATCATCCCCCCCGGCTTAAGGAGTGCCGCCAGATTGCCAATGATCTTTCTCATCTCCTCCTCCTTGTTGATGATAGGCCCACCCAGCAGTCCGTTGCATAGGATGAGGTGGAAGTGCTGCCGGTCAGGGGTCACGGACAGGAGGTCGGCTTGCCGAAACGACAGGGAGCGCGCGGCACCGCTTGCGAATACCGGGAGTGCCCAACGACGGAAGGCCTTCTGGCGCAGCGGATCATGGGGAAAGGCGCAATGGGCTGCGGCCCACACCTCCAGCGGGTCAATGGTCCACCCATTGACCTCGAAACCTTCCTGCGACAAGCCGTAATCGAGCAACAGCCGCGTCAGGCCATAGGTAGCGGTGCCGTCGCCGCAGGCGGCATCCAGGCAACGCAACGGCTGTTCCACTGTTTCGCGTTGTTCCAGCCAGTGCCGGATAACGGCCGTCTGTTGCGGATAACGGTCCATGGCCTCGCCGTAGAAGCGCTTCGGCATGCCGGACCAGAAGAGATACCTCTTGCGGGCCTCGTAGTCGGTCAAAAGCCGTTGCATCAGGCGAACCGGGGTCGTGCAGCAGGACAGGGGAGGGGGCAGAACGGCTGCCACGCCCGCCCAACTGGCCTCCTCGCTGAAAGGCGTGCCGCCAGGCGGCGGATACCCGAGGGATGTCCGCAGGAAGCGGTCAAAGATCGGTTGCAACTCGGCCAGGGGGAACCAGAGCTCGCTCTGATAGTGGATTTCAGGGGTAAGGCAGAGACCGGGGGATGGCCATGGGGGCGGACAGAATGCGGCAAAGGCCGCGGACATGCGCCGAAGCCGCCGGAGGTCGGATTGGAAGCAGGAAAAGTCAGGGTGGGACGGAATAAGCTTTACGAGACGGCAACGGGCATCCCCGGGGTCGAGGGACGGGGTGAAACAGATCATCAGTAACTGTTAAGTGCCCGGTAGAGGGTATCACGTTCCACCGGAGTCCGCCCGGCCTTGCCGATAAGGCGGATGATGCCCTCCTTGCTCAATGACTGCGGGCTGAGTGCTCCGGCGTCGTGGCCGATCCTTTCCTCCGTCACGGTGCCGTCCAGGTCGTTGACCCCGAAACATAGTGCTACCTGGGCGATCTTTTCCCCCAGCATGACCCAGTAGGCCTTGATATGGGTGAAATTGTCCAGGAAGATGCGGGCCACGGCCAGGGTCTTGAGGTCATCCAGTCCGGAGGTCCCCTTGATGTTCAGCTTCAGGTCGGAATTTTCCGGCTGGAAGGCCAGTGGGATAAAGGCCTGGAAGCCGCCGGTCCGATCCTGAAGATCCCGCAGCATCTCCATGTGCGCAACCCGGTCGGCCGGGCCTTCCACATGGCCGTACAGCATGGTGGCGTTTGTCTTTAGCCCGGCCATGTGGGCCATCCGGATGATCTCCAGCCAGCGTGCTCCGGAGATCTTTTCCGGGCAGATCCTGTGACGGACCTCCTCTCCCAGTATCTCTGCACCTCCACCCGGCATGGAGCCGAGCCCGGCCGCCTTTAGCCGTTCCAGTACCTGCTCGATGCCAAGCCCCGCGATGCGGCCGAAATAGTCGATCTCCACGGCGGTGAAGGCCTTGATGTGCAGGGTCGGGGCGGTTCGGCGGATGGTGCCTAGGACCTCCTCGTAATACTCGAAGGGGAGGTCGGGGTGGAGTCCGCCGACAATATGCACCTCGGTTGCGCCATCCTCTTCCGCCTGTTTGGCTTTGAGGCAAATCTCCTCCAGCGCCAGGGTGTAGGCACCCTCGTCTCCAGGCGTACGGGAGAAGGCGCAGAAGGCGCAGCGGTTGACGCAGATGTTGGTCGGGTTGATATGTCGGTTAACGTTGAAGTATACGTTTTTGCCGTTCTTGCGCTCGTTGGCCATGGCTGCCAGTTCGCCGATGGCCAGCAGGTCGTTGGAGTTGAACAGGAAAAGTGCTTCTTCGGCGCTGATGCGCTGGTTGGCGCGGACTTTCTCGGCTATGCTCTCAAAGGCGTTCATGGGAAACCTTTTCGTAAAATGCGCGGCATTATTTTTTCGCTTCCAATAATACCACGGCGTGGGCGGATATGCCCTCGCCGGTCCCGGTGAATCCCAGACCTTCCTCGGTGGTGGCCTTGACGTTGACCTGTTCGGGTGCGGCGTGCAGCACGCGGGCGATATTCTCACGCATTCGGGAGATGTGGGGCGCCATCTTGGGGCGCTGGGCGATGATGGTGGCGTCCAGGTTACAAAGCCTGTATCCGCGGCTATCCGCTATAGCCACGACATGCTCCAGCAACCTGAGGCTGTCGGCACCCTTGAAGGCAGGATCCGTGTCCGGGAAGTGCTTGCCGATGTCGCCTTCGCCGATGGCGCCCAGAATGGCGTCGGCTATGGCGTGAAGCAGGACGTCGGCATCGGAGTGCCCCAAAAGCCCCAGATCCCATGGGATATCCACCCCCCCCATGATCAGTTTTCTCCCTTCCACCAGGCGGTGGACGTCGTAGCCGTGGCCTATGCGCATCTCCAAGCCTTCCTCCTAATCCAAGTCAAGTCGCTAGTCTTTGTCGGCTCGTCTTCGGCTCCTCAACGCATTATTTGTACGCCTTCGTCGCTCAATTCTCGCCGTCCGATTTAATCCTTGATTTGAAATCGGTATTATTCAGCCTTCAGATCTCGTCCCATCAGCTCCGTAACGGCCTTGCGGGCCGGCTTGCCCTCGTGGAGGATCTGATAGGTTCGCTCGACGATCGGCATTTCCACGTCCAGACGAACGGCAAGTTGGTGGACCGATTCCGCAGTCTTCACCCCTTCCGCAACCATGAGCATCTCCCCCAAAATATCGGCCAGTTGCATCCCCTCGCCGAGTTTAAAGCCGACGGTGCGGTTGCGGGAGAGGTCGCCGGTGCAGGTCAGGACCAGATCGCCCATGCCGGCCAGCCCGGCAAAGGTTGCCGGCTGTGCCCCCATGGCACCGCCAAGCCGGTTCATTTCGGCCAGGCCGCGGGTAATCAGGGCGGCGCGGGCATTATGGCCGAACCCGAGGCCGTCGCAGATGCCGGCGGCAATGGCAATCACGTTCTTGACCGCCCCTCCCAGTTCCACGCCGATCACATCACTGTTGGTGTAGACCCGGAACCGGGGGTTGCTGAAGGCCGCCTGAATGCGCCGGGCATTGGCCTCGACGCGGGAAGCGGCCACTATAAGCGAAGGAAGTTCCTGGGCCACTTCCCGTGCAAATGTCGGCCCTGAAAGTACCACATACCCCTTGGTAGTCTTGGGCTGAAGAAGGTGGCCACAGATCTGCGAGACGGTCTGGAGCGTGCCCAGTTCGATCCCCTTGGACGCGTTTGCGATGACCGTGTCAACGCCGATGGAAGAGGAGATCTGCTCCAGAACCCCCCGCATGACCTGGACCGGTGTCACCAGCAGGATTATGCCTCGGCCGTCGACCGCTTCGTGAAGGTCGTCGGTCGCGACGAGTTCCGGGTGCAAGGAGATGCCGGGAAGGAACAGGGTGTTGGTGTGGGATGCGTTGATCTCGCGGACCAGTTCTTGTTCGTAGGCCCATAGGAGGACATTGTGGCCATTGGCGGCCAGGCGGTTGGCCAGGGCCGTTCCCCAGCTGCCTGCACCGATGACGGCTATCCGCTCGATCTTATTCTTCATCGTTGTTAAAGCCTTCCTCCAGCCTTAGATCGTATCCTTCGGCCAGTGCCTGGCGTGCGGTATCCACGCTATCCAGCACCAACCGCCTGATAAAGGGATGGCGGCTCTCAGGCAGGAAGCCTCCCACCAGACTGAGGGCCGTGGCCAGGGCACGCTGGACCGCCTGCTCCTCGCTGCCGGTCTGTTGCATATAGTCGGCTGTCAATAGCAGACGCTTGATGATATCGGCGCGGCGCGGGATGATCATCTCGTCGCAGAAGCGGTTGATCTCGGCCTCCAGCGCCTCTGCCGTAACGCCCTCCACGCCGTCTTTTTCCTCCAGGGCGATGAAGCGCTCGGCTGCGTCATAGACGGCCGGTTCGGACAGGATCCACCCTTCCAGGCTCGGATCGTCCAAAAGTTCGTTGCTGGATGTTACGTGGCCGGGAATCTTTTCGACGATGCCCTCCAGGTGATTCAGACTGAAACGGGGGATATAGGCTTCGGGCTTGAGTGAGTCGGGGCGAAACAGGCGCATGTCCACATAAAAGTCGGGCGGCAGGTAGAATCCCTGCTCGCGGCTGCGGTGAAGGGCCTCGCGCAGGGCGGCCAGCGCATAGTCGGGACTGACCGGGAGGAGCATCTCGCCGTTGATCAGGTCCTTAAGCACGAAGCCGTACTCCTTTTCGTCCCGCATGCGGTAACTGACCGCATTCAGGAGGCCGTCGGACTCTCCGGTCAGGATCAGCAGTGCGGCGAAGGCTGAATCGTCCAGCTTCCAGGAGAACCAGAGCGAACGGGCGCCATAGAAGTCGATAGGGCCGGCCTGAACTTCGTGGAAAGGTAGAGGCATGGGGAATGACTGGGGGAGTTCCACCGCCTCCCGGATGCCCAGGAAGGAGAGCCGGCGGATGCTGCGCCGGATCAGGTCGGCCACATCACCCTCATGGCGGCGCTCGGCCTTGGTCAGCACGTCCAGGGCGCAACCGTTCTTGATCCGCCCCAGCGCCAGGATGGCCTCTTTAACGATCTCGGGCCGCTCGAAGGAAAGCAGGATCTCCAGCAAGGCCACGGCGTCAGGAGAATCGAGTTCAGCCAGCCGGTGGATCATCCGCTCGCGGAAATCATCGGTCACATCCAGGAAATTATCGATGAAGCGAACCAAGCCCCGCTCGCCGTCCTTGAGGCAATCGTCGATGAACCCCTCCAGCGATGCGGCGCCGTATCCGGTCAAGGATGCAAATGGGGGCGCGGTGACGTCAATGCCGCTGTCGTGCAGCAGGTCCAGAAGCGCCAGTTTGCCGTCCTCTTCCATGTCCTTGCGCTGGAGGGTGATCTGGATCAGCTGGTCCATCCAGGCCGAGGTGTCAAAGAAATCCAGCATGCAGGTGTAGCGATAGATGGCGGTGCCGTTATGTTCCTGCCACAGTTTGCGGACAAGCGGTTTGAGGGCGCGCTTGCCCGATTTTTGCAGGCGCCGGCCGATGCGCTCCATCTGGTCGCCGGTCAGGTCGTCCCGTTTGAGAAAATCCAAAAGGCGCATGATGCGCCGCCGTTCCCGCAGGGATTTATCTATTTTCAAGGCTCTGGTCATAATAATCTTTATTACCACGGAGGATCTGGAGAAACAATCAATGGAAGAGGTTTTGCCGATTGTTTCTGCCCTCCTCCGTGTACCCCTATGTCCTCCGTGGTGAAAGTTTTTCAGCTTTTAAATGTCAATCGGTTTCCGCGTTGTCTTCCGTGCCGTCCCCGAACTCATCCTCTTCCTTCTCGGCCAGCTTGGCCACGGCCACCACTTTCTCCTTCTCTTCGGTGGTGATCAGACGAACCCCCTGGGTATTGCGGCCGATCACCGAGAACCCGGAGACCGGCACGCGCAGGATCTTGCCATTGTCCGTGATCACCATCAGGTCGTTGTCGTCGGCCACCTGCATGACATTGACAACGCTGCCGTTGCGCTCGGTGGTCTTGATGGTGATGATACCCTTGCCTCCCCGGCTCTGGTCCCGGTATTCGTCCAGGTCGGTGCGCTTGCCGTAGCCGTTTTCACAGACCGTGAAGATGGTCGAGCCGACGGCGGTGTTGTCAACGATCTCCATGCCGATCACCTGGTCGTCGTCTGTCAGGTTCATGCCGCGCACACCGCGGGTAACGCGTCCCATGGAGCGGACATCCTCTTCGCTGAAGCGGATGGCCTTGCCGTACTTGGATGCCAGGAACACATCCTTTTTGCCGTCGGTAAGGGCAACAGAGATCAGGCGGTCGCAATCGTCCAGCTTGACAGCGATGATGCCGCCGCTACGCACATTGGAATACTCTACAAGCGGCGTCTTCTTGACCACGCCGTTTCGGGTGGCCATAAACAGGAAGGTATCTTCGCTGAATTCCTTTACCGGCAGGATGGTGGTGATTTTTTCGTCCATGGCCACATTGACCAGATTGACCACCGCCTTCCCCTTGGTGGTGCGGCTCCCTTCCGGGATCTCGTAGACCTTGAGCCAGTAAATGCGGCCGGCGTCGGTGAAACAGAGCAGGTAGTCCTTGGTCGAGGCGATGAAGAGTTGTTCGACAAAGTCCTCTTCCTTGGTCTTCATGCCGGTCTTGCCCTTGCCGCCGCGCCGTTGGGACCGGTACAGGTCCACGGCGCTGCGCTTGATGTAGCCGGTATGGGAGATAGTGACCACCATGTCCTCGTCCTCGATGGTATCCTCCAAAGAGATGTCGGCGGTCTTGTCCACGATCTCGGAACGGCGTTTGTCGCCGAACTTGTCGCGGATCTCCGTCAGTTCGGCCACGATGATCTTGAGTATCTCGGCGTCGGAAGCCAGGATCTCCCGCAGCCGCGCGATGAACGCCAGCACCTCTTCATATTCGGCCACGATCTTGTCCCGCTCCAGGCCGGTCAGGCGTTGCAGCCGCATCTCCAGGATGGCATGGGCCTGGATATCGGTCAACTGCACAGCCCCCTCGTACCCTGCCGGCCTGGGCAGATCCAGGCGTTTCAGGTATTCCGGATCGGCAAACCTCCCCTCCATCAGCCCCTGCTTGGCCTCTGGCGGGGTCTTGGATTCGCGGATCAGTTCAATGACGGCATCCAGCCAGTCCAGGGCAATCTTGAGGCCTTCCAGGATATGGGCTCTGGCCAGGGCCTTTTTCAGCTCGAAGTTGGTTCGACGGGTGACCACCTCGCGGCGGTGATCGACGAAACAGTCCATCATCTCGCGCAGGGTCATGACCTTCGGTCGATTGTGGATGATGGCCAGCATGATGATGCCGAAGGAGGTCTGCAATTGGGTATGTTTGTAGAGCTGGTTGAGCAACACCTCGGCGTTCTCGTCCCGCTTGACCTCGATGACGATCCGCATCCCTTCGCGGTCCGATTCGTCCCGGATATCGGTAATCCCCTCGATCTTCTTTTCCTTGGCTAAGTCGGCGATGCTGGTGATCAACTTGGACTTGTTGACCTGGTAGGGGATCTCGGTGATGATTATCGACTGGCGCTCCGATTTCTTCTGGGCCTCAACATGGGCCTTGGCGCGGATCTGGATGATGCCGCGGCCGGTGGCGTAGGCGTCCCTGATCCCCTGGCGGCCGTAGATGGTGGCGCCGGTCGGGAAGTCCGGACCTGGAACCAGCGCCAGCAACTCTTCAAAGCTGGTCTCGGGATTGTGGATCACGGCGATGATGCCGTCGATCACCTCCACCAGGTTGTGGGGGGGTATGTTGGTGGCCATGCCGACGGCGATGCCGGTGGAGCCGTTGACCAGCAGGTTGGGAAACTTGGAGGGGAGGACCGTAGGCTCCAGCAACTCGTCGTTGTAGTTGGGCGTCATGCCGACGGTTTCCTTGTCCAGGTCGGCCAGGAGCTCGTGGGTGAGCTGGCGCAGTCGGATCTCGGTATAACGCATGGCTGCCGGCGAATCTCCGTCCACGGAACCGAAGTTCCCCTGGCCGTCCACCAGCATGTAGCGCAGCGAGAAGTCCTGGGCCATGCGAACAATAGTGTCGTAGGCCGCCGTATCGCCATGGGGGTGGTACTTGCCGATCACATCGCCGACAACGCGGGCCGATTTCTTATAAGGTTTGTTGTAGTCGTTGCCCATGTCATACATGGCGTACAAGCAGCGCCGGTGCACCGGCTTGAGCCCGTCGCGCACGTCCGGCAGGGCGCGGCCGATGATGACCGACATGGCATAGTCCATGTATGAGCGTTTCATTTCGTCTTCGATGTTGACGGAAATCTTGTTTTGCGGTGTGGTGGGGACGTTGAGCATTGATTCCTCTTTCAGCGGTTTTCGCCGTGGGCGCTTTTTTGACCGGGCAAAATAGTATCACATTATTCGCGTTTTGTCTCTAGCAGGTTGTTGAAAATCTATCACGGGGCTGGTAGCGGCGTTGCCGCTCCCTCAAAAGCACAATGCACAAGAGGGTACGCACCGTTTTCCGCTCGCCTGTGCCTGCATGCAGTCGCCCCATGGCGTGTTTTCAACAACCTCTTGATTCGTAATTGCGGGGTGGGGTCGTGCGGCGGGGTGGTTAGTAGCGATAGCGCAGCTCCAATTTGAACAACTGGTTCGTCCGATCCGCACCGTCAACCAGATTGAAGTTGTTTATCTTTTCAATGCCGTACTCTATCTGGGCATCCAGGTCGCCTTTGACCGGCAGGGTCCAGAAGGTGCGACCGGCATAAACACGCTCTATGGCCTGGCCAGGAACGCGCCCGGCCATGCCGCGGTTGGTGTAGAAGAATTCCAGGGCCAGGTTGTTGCGCGTGCCGAACCAATGGCTGTAGCGGGTAAAGAAATCCTGGGTGGCTCCTCCCTGGGAGTCACCCAGCGGCAGCCCCTTGTAGAGAAAACCTTCCGGGAAGGTGCCGCTCGTGTAGAGGATCTGATTGCCCTGGAAGAATTCGAAGCGAAAATCGTCCCTTCCCCCGGCGGTCAGGCGCGGGATGAAAAAGCCTGCGACGTAGCTCTCAACTATGGGCCAGAAACTGGCGGCGTCGCAACCGGAGAACTCCCCATACAGTTCGGTGTTGCGCAGCCAGGGTATGCGGTAGCGCGCCTCCAAGCCGGCATTGGCCTTGGAGTTGTCCGAGTAAGTGCCGCCGATAAAACCATGCACCCAGTCAGTGAGGCTGTTGTTTACCCCCGGACCGCCCTGCATTCGCCCGAGGTTGAAACCGATCTCGAGGTTGTCAATCGGCTTGGAACTCAGTTTTAGAGCATAGAACCATGGCCGATATTCCTGGCCGTCGATGACGGTCCTGTCCAATCTGGAGAAGATAAATGCATATTTCAAGTCTCCGAGCCAGGAAAGCCAGGCGGCGCGGAACGGTTCCGGGCTGGAGAGTTTGGCAACGGTGAGGTTCTGTGCATTGTCGGTCAGGGTGATTTCATCGCGATAGCCAAATCCAAGCCAGTTCTCGTCCTTGCCGAGTTCCAGCTCCAGAGCGCCACCGCCGATCTTGAGATAGCCTCTGTTCAGCTCCAGGTTGGTGCCAGTCTTCGAGGCAAGCAGCGTGGGTTCGATCAGCAAAGCCGCCTTGTCGCTGACATAACCCTCGGCAGCCCAGCGCAGCTCGCCGTTATTTCCCTGGTGGTAGACAACACCGTCATTGTTCTCGGACAACGGCGTACCTTCGCTGCCCACCTGTGACACGATCGCATTGGGCGTTGCCGGGCGCAGGCCTGATCCGATACCGAACACGCCGTCATTGCCCGGATCATGCACAAGCCGCACGTAGTCGCGCGGCACCCCGTCCAGGTAAACGTAGCGTAGCCTCAGCGATGCCAGAGGGTTGTAGTCGAAAACCGGCGGTCTGAGGGCGGGGTTCTCTTGCAGTTGGGCCTCGCGGGGGAGCAGTTCCCGGGTCCGGTCGATAAGCTCGCGGGCAAAGGCCAGCTCCTCGGTTGCGCCGAATTCCATGTTCGTATCCGCCTCCAGCACCAGTCGGGCCGCCTCGGCCTTGCTGAAGGGTTTCAATCCCTTCACATCGCTGGTAATCAGGCCGAATCCGGCAAGTTTTTCCAGGTAGAGGTAGATCGGGCTGTCCAGGGGTATATTGGCTGAGGAAACAGCCAGGCAGGGGGTAGCAGGCAATTGCGCCAGCAGCAGGGCCATTGCTGTTAGCACGCACGTCAGGAGACGGCCTTTTGCATCAAAACGTTTTTGCGCAGAGGACAATTATGGTTTCCTGATAGGCAGGATCTTAGCCTTCGTGGTTATGGTCGATGCAAACAGGTCCGGGCGCACCCGCTGGAATGTGGCTGGGGCCTCTCCATGGAAAGAATAGGTGGGCCGGAACTCGGGGACCAACTGAATCATCTTTTCCATTAGGGCGGACAGGTCATTGGTACGGGCAGTGGCATAGAGCCCCTCCAGTTTTTTTATTACCGGATCAAGGGCGATCTCGACCGGCGTCAGCACCTTTATCTTGTGATGGGTTGTCGGCATAATTCCTTCACCCTCGAGAAGCAGTTCTTCAAACAGCTTTTCACCGGGACGCAAGCCGGTAAACACGATGTCGATATCATCGTAAGGTGTAAGGCCGGAGAGCCGGATCAATTCTTCGGCCAGATCGACGATGCGCACCGGTTCGCCCATGTCCAGGACGAGGATTTCACTGCCGCTGCCGATGCTGCCGGCCTGCAGTACCAGCTGGGTCGCTTCGGGGATGGTCATGAAGTAGCGGATGATGCGTTTGTCTGTTACCGTGACCGGCCCTCCCTTAGCGATCTGTTCCTTGAACTGCGGGATAACGCTGCCGTTACTTCCGAGCACATTGCCGAAACGGACGGTCGTGAATTTGGTGTTGCTGGTGGGGGACAGCGCCTGTACATAGATCTCCGCAGCCCGTTTGGTGGCTCCCATAACGTTTGTCGGATTGACAGCCTTGTCGGTTGAGATCATCACAAAGTTTTTAGTCTTGTAGCGGTGGGCGGCGTCGGCCACGTTCTTTGACCCGAAGACGTTATTAAGCACTGCCTGGGCCGGATTGTACTCCATCATCGGTACATGCTTATACGCGGCAGCATGAAAAACCACTTCAGGCGCAAAATCCTCGAAGGCTGCCATGACTTTTTCACGATCACGCACATCCGCAATTATCGGCATGATCCGCAGATCGGGAAAACTGGCCACAAGTTCTTTTTCTATCTCATAGAGCGGCGTCTCCGCCTGTTCCAGAAGGATGATCTTTCCCGGACGGAAATGGGCGATCTGGCGGCAGATCTCACTGCCGATACTGCCCGCTGCCCCGGTGACAAGAACACGCTTGCCGCTTAGATAATTGCCGATCATCTCCCGATCGAGAACGACCGGATCGCGCCCCAACAGGTCTTCGATCTCGACGTTTTTTATCTGGGAGATGGTAAGTGTTCCGTCGATCAACTCACCGATACTGGGAAGGGTCTTAAAGGTGACCTTTGCATTCCTGCAGGAATCGACCAAAGTGCGGATGGTCCTCTTGTCTGCCGATGGCATGGCAATGATGACATCCTCGATCTCGTTGAGGCGGATGATTGCTTTGAGGCTTTTGGTCTGTCCCAGAACAGGGACACCGTGCAATCTCATACCTTTTTTTTCGGGATCGTCATCGACAAAGCCAATAATGTTATAGGTGCTGTGCATCTGGCGGCGGATCTCCTTCAGGAGCATGCTGCCCGCTTCACCGGCACCGATGATAAGGGTGCGGGGTCCTTCGCCACTGCTCCCGAAACGGTAGCTTTCCCTGTATACGCGCCATATCAGGCGGCTGGCAGCCAGGAAGGCAAAGAGCAGGAACCAATCCAGAAGAAAGATCGAGCGGGGAACAGGGGTAAACGGCTGAAGGAAAAGAATGGTAAATGAGGTGAGAACGGAAGCGAAACTAACACCTTTGAAGATTTCAATGCCATCCTGAACCGAGGCATAGTTCCACAGGTTCTGATAAAAGCCGATGGAAACAAATACCAGCGGTTTGACCACCAGAACCACAATCAGGCATTCCCAAAGCAAATTGATTTCCGTTTGCGGAATTGAAAAATCAAAACGCAGCAGGAATGCCAGGCAAAGGGACATGCTGACGAGAACGAGATCAAAGAGAAAGACTAGTATTCTGCGTTTGGTAAGCATTTGCTTGGGAGCCCGTGTGAATATAATTGGAATTAATATTATAGGTCTAATATCCAAGATAACAAGTAAAAATCTGCAAAAGCCTTCCGCATGCATCAAATTTACGTGGAACCGAAATTATTCCGTTCAGTGTTGAACGCCCTCCCGCCTCAGCACTTTCAGAAATGTCAAACATAGTATCTTCATATCCAAGGCAAACGAAAGATGATTCAGATAAAACTCATCCAGGCTTACTTTTTGTGGAATCGGTAGTTCATCGCGGCCGTTTATCTGTGCCCAGCCGGTCAGTCCGGGTGTTAAGAAGTGAACCCCACTGGCTGTCCGCAATGCGATCAGATCGTCCTGGTTGAACAGAGCCGGCCTGGGGCCGACAAAGCTCATGTCACCTTTCAGAATGCTCAACAGCTGTGGCAGTTCGTCAAGGCTTGATTTACGAAGGAATTTGCCTATCGGCGTCAGCCAGCGGTCGGGATCACTGAGGAGATGGGTGGCAACAGCCGGCGTATCGGTGCGCATGGTGCGGAACTTTGGCATCTTGAAGATGACGTTGTTTTTGCCGACACGGTCGGACCAATAGAGTATCGGGCCTTTGGAGGTCAGTTTTACCAAGAGGGCTGTAAGCAACATGGGCAAGGCAAGAAAAAGCAAAGCCAACAACGATAATATGCCGTCAAAGAAACGCTTCATTGCATTCCACCCCTCTCCCGCAGAAGATGGTTGATAAGAGAGGAGCCGACAAAAACTGGTGCGCCTGATATAAATATATTCATTTTAAAGATCGGCTCCGTCGATAACAGACAAAATTTCAGCCGTTTTTTGTTGCATCAACGCATGATCACCACGTGATTCTACATTCAATCGCAAGACTGGCTCGGTGTTGGACGAACGGAGATTGAAGCGCCAATTGTCGCAGTCAAGGCTCACGCCATCGGTATAGTCTATGCCAATCGCTTCTCCGCTGAAATGCTCTGTGACTAGCTTGACAATAGATTTAGGGTCACCGACCATGCGATTTATTTCGCCACTGGCCGGATACAAGAGCATCCGTTCGTCAAGCAATTGCGATAATGGCTTGCCAGCCACGCATATCATCTCCAGTACAAGCAGCCAAGGGATCATACCGCTGTCGCAATAGGCAAATTCACGGAAATAATGGTGTGCGCTCATCTCGCCACCATAAACTGCATCTTCGGCCCTCATGCACTCTTTGATGAAGGCGTGACCGGTTTTACTCATAACAGCCGTGCCACCAAGCGATTGCACGAGGTCAATGGTGTTCCATGTCAGGCGCGGATCATGGATGATGCTGGCATGGGAGGTTTTCTTAAGGAATGCCGCAGCCAAGAGTCCCACAATGTAATAACCTTCAATAAAACGTCCCTGGGCATCAAACATGAAACATCTGTCAAAATCGCCATCCCAAGCGATCCCTACATCTGCTTTGTACTCTTTAATGGCGGCAATTGTTGCCGATCTGTTTTCGGGGAGAAGGGGGTTGGGAATACCATTGGGGAAACTTCCATCAGGAATATGGTGCACCTTGAAAAAAGTGAACGGCAAGTGTTTCTCCAGCAGGTCCAATACCGGCCCGGCGCAACCATTTCCGGCATTCACAACCACTTTCAGGGGGCGCAGCGCGGCTGGATCGACATACCCCAACAGATGGCTTATGTACTCTTCGCGAATATCCAGAGGAGTCACGTGTCCCATCAATTTTGGGAGAGGAAAATTATTGATCTCCACGAGTCGCTCGATGTCATTTAAGCCGGTATCTCCGCTGATAGGCTTCGAATCTTCACGAACAAGCTTCATGCCATTATAATCCATCGGATTATGGCTGGCAGTAACCATGATGCCGCCATCCACTTTTTTGAAAAACGTTGCAAAATAGACCTGCTCCGTGCCGCAAAGGCCGATATCGAATACATCTACGCCACTGTCCGTCAACCCTTGTACCAATGCGCGGCATAACGATTCGCTGGAGAATCTGATATCACGGCCCACAATCACATTTTTCGGCTTAACACATGCGGCATAAGCTCTGCCGATACGGTAAGCTATATCCTCATTCAGTTCTTCGGGCACCTTGCCACGGATATCGTATGCCTTAAAACATTGCATCAGTGCGACCTCCCATACATTATGACGTTCCTTTGGCACGGCTTGCTTCGACCATCATCGCGACAACATCCTTCATTTTTAACCGCGCACTCCAACCAAGTTTTTCTGCCGCCTTGTCTGGTTTCCCTCGGCTGACCATGATTTCTGACGGTCTCAGAAGCGATAAGTCTATCACAACATGATCATGCCAGTCCAAGCCTGCACAGGTAAAAGCTTCTGCAACAAATCCCTCCAGAGTATTCGTCTCTCCTGTGGCAATCACAAAATCCTCAGGGGTGTTCTGCTGCAGCATCATCCACATGGCTTTTACGTATTCCTCGGCACTCCCCCAGTCGCGGGCGATAGAGATGTTGCCAAGATGCAGCTTTTCGGGGCTGCCGGTTGCGATGCGGCAGGCCGCCCTGATGATCTTTTGTGTGGCAAAGCGTTCAGGCCGCAGGGGGGATTCGTGATTAAACAGGATTCCGGTGCAGGCAAAAAGGTTATAGGCTTCGCGGTAATTGGCAACTTCCCAGAAAGCGGTCGCCTTGGCGACAGCATAAGGACTTCGAGGGCGGAAAGGGGTCTCTTCATCGGCCGGATATCCTTCCGTATTGCCGAAACATTCACTGGAGCCGGCGCTGTACAGTTTTATCGAACTGCCGGTAAAACGGATCGCCTCCAGTAGGTTGAGCGTCCCGACACTGATGCTTTCGAGGGTTTCAACAGGCTGATCAAACGAAAGTCCAACCGAGCTTTGCCCGGCCAGATTGTAGATCTCGTCGGGTTGTACCTTGGCCAACACCTGCAGGACGCTCCTGAAGTCGTTGAGTGCCACGGAGTGAAAAGTGATTTTTTCCTTGATGCCAAGTAATTGCAGATTATAAAACGTAGACATCTGGGCGTCACGCGCCGTGCCGTGGAGCTCATACCCCTTTTCAAGCAGCAGCCGGGCGAGATACGCGCCATCCTGTCCCGACACACCATTAATCAAAGCCTTCTTTTGCGACATTATAGCCTCCGCACCACCAGTGTACGGTGATTGTTAATTCTCCACGGCAACCGCCAGTTCAAAGCCATGTTTTTTAAGTAGTGCATGGCGTTGTGCTATTTTCAGATCTTCAGCAACCATTTCCGCGCACATCTCCTGGACGGACACTTCCGGGACCCAGCCGAGCTTTTCTTTTGCCTTTGAAGGGTCACCCAGGAGAGTTTCAACCTCCGATGGCCTAAAATAGCGAGGATCAATCCGCACCAGAACATCGCCCGGCTTTACCGAGGGAGCCTTGTCGCCATGCACGGAAACAACCCTGCCGGTTTCTTCTAAACCTTCACCTTCAAACGCCAGGGTAATCCCCAGCTCTTCTGCGGACCAGGCGATAAACTGCCTGACCGTATATTGAACGCCGGTGGCTATCACAAAATCCTCGGCTTTGTCCTGCTGAAGCATAAGCCACTGCATTTTGACATAATCCTTGGCATGCCCCCAATCGCGCAATGAATCGATGTTGCCCATATACAGACATTCTTCAAGACCTTGGGCGATGTTGGCAAGTCCCCTGGTTATTTTTCTCGTAACAAATGTTTCGCCACGCCGAGGTGACTCGTGATTAAAGAGGATACCGTTGCAGGCATACATGCCATATGCTTCGCGATAGTTGACGGTAATCCAGTAGGCATACAGTTTTGCAACAGCGTAGGGAGAGCGTGGATAGAAGGGTGTTGTTTCCTTTTGCGGGGTTTCCTGCACAAGCCCGTACAGCTCCGATGTCGACGCCTGATAGTAGCGAGTCTTGTTTTGTAAACCGAGCAATCGTATCGCTTCCAGGATACGTAGTGAGCCGACACCATCCACATCGGCCGTGTACTCAGGCGATTCGAAACTGACAGCAACATGGGATTGCGCGCCCAGGTTATACATCTCGTCCGGCTGTACTTCCTGCAGAATACGGGTGAGGTTCGAAGAATCGGTCAAGTCGCCATAATAAAGCTTGAAATGGGCGTTTTGTATGTGCGGATCCTGATAGATATGATCAACCCGCTGGGTGTTTAATGATGAAGCACGACGCTTGACGCCATGTACTTCGTACCCTTTATCGAGAAGTAACTCTGCCAGGTACGAACCGTCCTGCCCGGTGATGCCGGTGATCAATGCTTTTTTCATCATCTCTCCTCAAAATGGTTAATATATCGGTGGAATCAGCACAAGCATTTATCTTTTATTGGTGTTGTCAATTAAAATATTCTTCAAAATATCTTCATCATGTGCGAGATCAAAAAAATCATTTTTAGTTTGCTGATAAGGTTTCTTTATTATCAAAGGAATATGATTCTCCCTGCCGGGGAACATACTACGATAATTGTGATCAGAAAGTACAACTACTTCTGAAGGCTCGAAACTGCCGTTATTCTTCATCTTGTTGATTAGTTCACCCAATAAAAAATCCGTATATTCGAGTCCTTTTAGATAATTATCGGAATTTTGAAGGAAGGGGTTCTTGTTATCATAATAACCATTGCGATCGAATACGTATGGAACGTGTAGGCAATAAATGTGCGAAAACATAAAAACTGGGACTTTTTCATCAAGCGTCGTAGACATTTTTTTAAAAAGCTGTCCTGTTTGTTTTTTTTGCCATGCTGATATTGCCTTATTTTTTAAATAACCCTGAGGGCCCAGCCGTGGCCAAATCATCAAGTTTGTCAAAATCGGATTTAATAAAGAAAAATGTGTTTCGACCGAGGCATAATTATAGATACTGAACGAGCGGCCACAATCTAGATATTGACCGAACATTTCGCAATATGGCAGATAGGTACCAAATGCGAATGTTTTAAAACCTTTCTCCTTTGCTATGGCAAACAAGTTATCAGGCTCAATTTTAAGACGCTCTTCCTTGTCATCATTAATCTTGTAGATATGATCATGTTTCATATAAACATCGTCGTAATGACGGTCCATTAATATGCCAGGAATCGCTGTCAGAGTATGTTTACCAGGTGAAAATGCCGAATGGTAATTATCAGACATAGTGGATAGGCTGTAAAAGTTTTTATAGTGTGGATTTATTGAAGTATTTTTATAAAGATAATCGTAAGATAATTCATCAAAAAGAAAAACAATGACATTATGTTTTGGAGTTAGTCCCTTTCTACTAAACTGCTCAGTGGCGTTAATTTCGATATTTGAATTCACATGCCTCACATTCCATAGCGTCAAGCCTGCAAGCAAATTCAATGGGGACATAATAAGTAATATTAAGGTTATACCAGACGTGAGTTTACGAGGGTGGCGTATTGCCAGAATTAAAAAAATAACGACACAAAAAGCTCCGATTGACGCTACTGAAAATTGATTCTTGTGTTCATATTTGCTTAAAATTATTAGAGCAGACTTTAAGTTAAGTTGCTGCATAAAATGAACTAGGAACGAAATGAAAGGTACAATAAAAATTAGAAATAAAAGCCCACAATGTATTTTTAAATTTGATATCTTATCAATTAAGTATAATAAAACAGCAAGTAAAACAGTAAATAGTATGATTACAGTAATTAATTCCAGACTGTCCTTAATGCGCCATTGAAGAATTATAGAATTATCGTGCAGCGTAGTAAAGAGTGGATGAAAAAAAAGGACATTCAATGTTAAGGCAAGCCATATATTGAGAAGTTTGTTGTGTTTAAAGTTCATTTCGTTTCTCCATCAGATACATAGTTCGTTGCGAAGTACAAATTTTATCACGTTTGAGTATCGAAAAATTATTCTGAAAGGCAGCTTCGAAATGCTCTTGGGTATAATGATAAAAAATGTCCTCTCTTGTGCTGAGGAGCCTTTGAACTTGCGAGTCGTTCTTGGGCACAAATTCGATTACCAAGAAATGGCATATTTCGCTCAAAAAAGCTGATATATGACCAAATGGTACATTGTTGGAAATTGCCAGATGGTGGATCAGCGCTAAGGCAAGCAGCGTATCTGCCGGTCCTCTTTCGGCCAGGGAAAGGCGTTCTTTATTTGCCCATCCGATAGCTGGAGTAGGGTTGGTTAAATCTAGGCAAAGCGGCAATATTTTTGATTCTTTGTTTTCCCTCACGTGGCGATAATTTATTTCTACTGCTGCTGGATCAGCATCAAAAGCAATTATGTCAGCATCTTTTTGCATAGCAATACGACTGAATACACCAGTATTGGCTCCAAGATCCCATACGGTACTTGCTTTGCATTGACTGAGATATGTCTCCACCAGTTGTTTCTTGTGATTCGTGGCTTCTTGCGAATAATTCGTATCTTCGTAATATTCCACCCATTCAGTGCCAGCAGGCAGCCAGTTTAAAGAAGTAATTGTGGATTCGAGATGGTTAATCAGGGCGAAGAGAGACTGCTTGCTTATATTAGGAACAGCGAAAGAGGAGGTTTTTTTCCCATACCGTTTTTGTGCTTTTGCATGGAGGTGTACGTGAGATAAAAGAGAAAAATTAAACCAAGTCGAAATTGGCAGTAGTTTACTGACTAGATTCAAAGGTAGGCCATCAATATATATCTTCGTAAGTTGGCCGAGCCGGATATCACTCGAAGCCATCAGAGAAAGAGGTGCCAAAAAATGTTGACAAAATTGACGGTAGGCGACCCAAGGGTGATTATTTTTGTATATTTCAAAAGAAAGAGTGTCGATTAAAAGAGGCTTTCCTTGGTAAAACTGTATATTGTACGCACTCGCATCTTTCAAGATCATGTTGTATTCAAGCGCTTGTTTTTGAATTTTAATCAGCGTTAAAGCTGCATCCTTCAATTGACTAAAGCACCATTCATAAGGGTATGAGATAAAAGGTACCAAATCGGGTTGAATAATTTTATAGATACTATCATGATCTATACCAGATAAGTGTACCTCTTTATGGGAAATCAGTAACTTGTCTTCGACAAGTTTATTGTACAGGCCCGATTGAATAAGATGGTCGTAGTTTTTCTGATAAAGAATATTAACTGACCGAAAGAGATTGCCATCCTCAACAAAAAGAAAACCACATGGATCTCGAAAAGAGCTTGAAATGCGTTTTATTAAAGTGTCCATAGATGATGATTAATGTTTCGTAGAGAAGAAGTTTTTAATGAAATTTATAATCTTCCTCCAAAACATTTTGATGGTGACGAGTCCACCGATAAGTGCTGCTATCAAAACTTGAAAAATATAGCTTCCAGTACCGGGGTCCAGGTAGGCAAAGACCTGTTTTGAACTGATTAGTTGAATAAATACTATCGATATAAAAATCTTAAACTGTCTATTCTCTAGCATAAAAACTTACTCCTACTTAACAAGTTTTATTAACTGTATGTCCGAATAGCACGAACTCATGTGATCCGGCAGTGGTTTCATGGCCGTGCGAAGTAAGCCGAGTTGCTATTTTATGCTTCGTCTATACGCTCACAGGCTCACTGAGCGTTCATTGTGCTACATCTGTCTCACTAACCGGCACAACTTCGGCACTTTCATGAAACCATCCAGCAGTTTTCAGCAAGCCCTCTTCCATAGTAAAGGGTGGCCTCCATCCAAGTTCGCGCCTGATGGCTGAGCTGTCAACGGTCAATGATCCCAGTAGCCGGTTGACCGCAGGACGTTTGCCTATAAGGGTGCCCGCCAATCGCAAGAGAGATGCAGAAACTGGAAAGAGTCTTGCCGGACATCCCAAGGCAGTAGCCATGCGTCGGATCAAATCGGGAGTGGAAACATCCTCGCCATCGCTGACAAAATAGGTCTTGCCTGCCGCCTCCGTCTGTGTGGCGCAGGCAGCAAGGGCATCCACCAGGTTGCCGACATAGACCAGGCTGCGCTTGTTCCTGATAGAGGCAAGTGGAAGCGGAATACCGCGGCTGACAACCTTCATCATGTTCAGGAAATTAGCCTTCACGCCGGGGCCATACACCAAGGTCGGTCTGACGATGACAACCTGCAGGCCGGTTTCCGCCGCTATCTCCCGGAGTGCCTGCTCTGCCTCCCACTTACTGATGCCGTAAGGATCGGTCGGTTGGGCGCGGGAAGCTTCGCTGTACGGGGTAGGATACTCTTCGCCGTTGACCTTGATCGAGCTGACAAAGACCAGGCGCTTGACGCCTGCTTTGGCCGCTTCACGGGCTAGTTGTCTGGTGCCCTCGGTGTTTACTTTACGAAATTCTGTCAAAGGGTCTGCCGCTGGATCATCCATAACGTGTACGCGCGCAGCCAAGTGGATAATTGTGTCTACGTCTTTGAGCGCGTGGCTCCATGGTGTATCTGAACCAAGTGGTTCGACCACCACCGGATCCACATTGTCAGCGTGAAATGTGTTGTTTTCAGAAGCCAGCAGTGTGCCGCGTACAATCAAACCTTCCTTCAATAATCGCGTGCAGAGAAAATGACCGACAAAGCCTGTGGCGCCGGTGACAAGAATATGTTTATTAACCGTTTGCATGAATTACCCTACGCACTGCGATCTACGATCAACTCTTTCATCCATTGCTCAAGCCTATCAAGCAACATATGGCGATCAAAGTTAGCGTCATAATATGCCCTGCCCCTCGCGCCCATTTTTTCTCGCTCTGGCTCAGATGCATCATACATTTTCAAAACAGCCCCGGCCAGAGCGTCTGGCGTTCCCCCTGGGCAGGTAAAACCGGCTCCAGCCTCTTCTATAATGTTCGCTCCCTCACCATCAAGGCCCGCAATAATTGGCTTGCCACAGGCAAGGTATGATTGAATTTTTGAAGGGATCGTCAAGGCAAAAATAGGTTCCTTTTTCAATGTAACGAGCAGCGCATCGGCATGTAAGAAAAAAGTCGGCATGGTTTCAAGGGGGTACCTACCTAAAAAATGAACGTTGTCGTTCAATTTGCGCTTCTTCACCTCTGCCTCTGACCATGAACGCATTCGACCATCACCAAC
>Ga0316217_10000899_pt1 | contig 40234 bp, 36 predicted proteins | sample 1anoAmetaG_FD_203633 | JGI IMG/M metagenome (GOLD analysis project Ga0316217, IMG submission 203633) | Freshwater microbial communities from Trout Bog Lake, Wisconsin, USA - 1anoA | ecosystem: Environmental > Aquatic > Freshwater > Lake > Hypolimnion/Profundal zone | place: USA: Wisconsin...
TGAGTCAGCTTGAAGGTTCAAAGCTATCGTTCATGAAACTTTTGACAATTATTAAAAAAGTGACATTATTGTAATTTGCCAATTAAGCATTCACCTTCGCTAATCGAGAATCTTGTGATTTCTGGATACATATTTTCTAAATTGATGAAAAATCTAATACTAATCTGCAGGATCATCTAATCCCAATTTCCAAAATTCATCAGCCATTTCAAATAGATTTTGTTGTCCAAGCCTCAAGATTGAGCCAAAATCGTCTTAAATGGCCTGTATTATGTCTCTTCCACTCAACAAACAATCACAGCATTCCTCCATTCGCCATTACCAATGAGCTGAGTTGGATTGACCAAAGTCGCAAGGGACGTTGGGTACATTTTTGGGCACGTTATATTGAGCCTGTTATAAATGATTAAACAGCAGTACCTTAAATCATAGCCCATGGGTAAAGCCTTCTGCTACTGGGACGTAAAAAACCTGCCAGACGCCATTCTAGCCTTGGTGTTCCTCTCGATCGTGCTAACAATCTTCATGCTCTCTGTGCTGCGGATCAGGGAGATAAAAAGGCACAAAGTACATGGCCGGATCGTCAAGATCTATGTCCTGATAACTGTGTGGGCGTTGCTATTCCTTTCGCAGCTGCTCTATGGCGCCATTGTCTACTTTTGCTTCATCATGGGGCAACAAGACCTGTCTTTGGTCGACATCGACTCTTTCTCACGCTCCTTCACTAGGATAGACATTGTCCCTGCGTTCGTTATCCAGACGCTTTTCTTGGAGATCTGCAAACTGTACTATCGCGGGCTGACCAACACCATCGAGGTATCGCGTTTGGCGAATTGGGAGATAAAGTTCATAAAATTTCTGAAAGGGTACTGTGTGGTGCGAGTGATCAACCAGTCAATCGGAGTGTTGTTGGTGAACATCTTGAACCAAGACGACGATATTTAGATCTACAACAAAGCAAACGCAGTGGTGTTGGTATTCGACTGCACAGTCATCAACGTCCTGCTGCTCATCTCCTTGAAAATCTACATACTGCGGTTTAGGGAATCGGGCAGAATCGAGGAGTCAGATCTGCGTGAACTCAAGCAGGAGTACGGCATCATGATCATGACTAGTCTGCTTAGGATCATCATTGATGTGGCGTTTCTGATCATGCCCATTCTCCCGGAAGATAGCCAGGGGAGGTGCATTGGACTGGTGGATGGGCATTTGGTCAGGACTATCTTTTACAACTGTGTGGCCAATATCATCAACCACGTTTTGCCTATTGTCTGGTTCCTCAAGATCTACAGCTTCAAGTCTCTGTCTGAGAAGCAGAGTAACCAGACCTCCAATACTTCGGAAGAGAGTGCCAATAATCTTATCAAATCCATTTTGGAGTGATTTTAATTAATATGCTTATATTTGCCGCACTTTTTGCATAAATCATCGTTAGATAATGTTCAAGAGTTGTGAGCCAATTTCAAGATTTTAGGCCAAAATCTTGCTTTTTAAGTTTCTTCTTGCTTTGGATGATTCAATCTGAATGATTCTTGGGTTGATTAGAGCTAGGTTTTCATTCATTCTATGTAAAGCTAAGTCAGTAATTGGGATAATAAGAATAAAATATTTGGTAGATATATTATCAGGGTCTCCTGCTGCTGCCTTCCCTCAGAAACCGCAGAAGCTCGCTCAAATTGGCATACTAAGCGTTCTTGACCTGCCACAGATGCTACACAGTTGAGTTGTTCTTTATCACCTGAACTTTCCTCCAGTAAATCTCTTGGTTTACCACATCGTTTTCTTTCTGCCTCACCTGTGCATGTATCAGCATCTACTGGTTTTTCTTCACTTAAGCCAAATGATTTCGCAGGTCATAGATCTACTGTTCGTAGTTGCGCAGCATTGTGGCTTGCTGAAGTATCTTTGTTTTCATTTCGCTTTCTACTTGTCTTAGGTTATTGTGCTCCTATTTCTGCATTTGTTCTTTCCGCTCATCCATCATTTTTAGGTCTTTTTTTAGAAGTAAGTTCTACTCACTCAAAATCGCGACTGCCTCAGTGAGCTTCTTTACGTTTTCAAGGGTGATTGCCTAGTTTGCCTCTTTGTCTTTCAGCAGTTTTTGTGCACTACTCAATTTATTCTATAAATCTTTGTGTGTACTACATACCATCTTTTCCTTTTCTTCAGTGGCTGCCTTTCTTCTCATTTTTTATAACTGCTCCATCAGTTTTTTCCGTTAATTCAGCTCTCTCTCCCAGCAAAACGCCAGTTCTTTATTATCACTGTCGAGAGTATTGATCTTTTTTTGCATTTCTTCACATTTTATGATTAATGCCTCATTTTGCTCTCTTAATCTTGAGTTTTCATGATCTATATTTATCTTATTATCAGTCTGTTGGTGGCTGGTTTTGAGTAAAAGGGCAAATTGGTCCTTAAGCTATGCTAGTTGTAGCACTAAATCTCTTTCTTTTGCAGTTTCTGTGTTGGCTGGAAGTTGTTTCGTCTGTTGGGTAGCTTATCTGTCCTTTAAAAGTTACAAAATAAGATGATGATTGCTGTCAGTATATTTGGCGTAAATGTCTTTGTTGAGCTACAAATCATGTTCCAAGCATCTTTTTACTTAGGCAATCGAACTTTCGTTGCTGAATTGATCAATCAAAAGAAGGGTCAGTTTCTAGCTAAAATAGAGGTAACTTTCTAACTGCCTATACCTTTATTTGTCTCCACTCCTAGAACTCAATAGCTTTTGCACCGTTTAGGCCAATTTCTTGTTTTATTCTTTCAGATATGAGAGCTAAGATTAGGCTTGCCTTTCGCCTATTGATCCATAACTAGGTGCTTTTTATAAAGGCAAATGAGCGCCAGTTAGATTGCGTTTTTCCTCGGAAACAACGCTTTAAGTCGAATGAACTAAAGCCTCGTTGGTTTTGGCTCTTGATTAAGTAGTTGAGCTCTCAGCAGCTGGGATAAGTCGAGGGGCTACCTTTTTTAGTTGCTGGGTTTCAATTTTTAATTATTTTAACAGTTCGATTTGACTATTTCTGATACTGAGGAGACCTTGCCGCACTGTTTAGGAGTCAAGTCTTTCAGGAAAGTACTCTTTCATGCTGTCTAAAATAGATTGCCTCTGTTATAGCCTCAGCTAAACAATAATAGTTAATAAAACAACCTATGACCTCAAAAAGTGGGATTACTAAGTTGGGAGTGCTCAACATGAGCATTTGTTTTGAACACCCTAGCCAACCACAGAAAATCAAGAGAGATGCTGAGCAGAAAAGCGTGAGGGTTCATCCTGTCCCCATTTTTATACCTCGCTGTAGCCCATCCCGACAAACTAACAATGTCTTTGTCTAAAAGAGGGAGGAATAACTTAGCTCTTATCGACGTTACCACCATTCCCAGAAAGAATCGATTCGCTATTATAGAGAGCGGTATTAATCCTCAAGAAGAGAGTCAAAGATTTAGGCTTTGAGTCCACGAAGTGACAAAATCATTCAGTTCGAGTTCAAGGACCCATTTCAAAGATAGTAAAAATTGATAATCACGGCAAATCCCTCGAATGAAGGGCATCTGAAGTTGGTCTTTAACAAAAGACATCTTAGAAACACTGTAGATTTGACAAATAAAAACAAAGTTGAGTCATTTGGTGGGTATCTAAGTGTGAATCCTGAGGAAAATCTACAGAATATTTTTACAGCCAGATCCATTAAAACTTCAGTGAGAGACAGAATAAAAAGCAGTTCAAAAAAAACTTCAAAATTTTTGTTCAGAGCACCAAAAACAAAGCAAGAGATGAGAGGAAAAGAACAAAAGTTGGAAGAAAGCACATTGGTTGAGAAAAAAATAAGACCTTGGTCACCGAATAGAAGCTATTTCAACAAAGAACTGATGTTTTAGTCAGAGATATTGCCTCCATTGGAGCCTCAACAACCTCGCCTTTCATGAGATAACATTTATTTATTGCTTATTTGTATTCACCATTTATTTGCTTTCTACACAATATTCATCTACAGATTCAGGAATAACAAAGAGAGAATCATTTCTGATTTGCGATCATTGAGTTTGCTTTAGCTCAGGTTTGTTAATTCAACAAATTATACTGCGTATTTCTTATTAAGCTTTACAAATTAACCTCTTTCACCACATTTTTACGAATTGAGCTCAAGACCTTTGCAAACTTATTGTCAACGCTCTTGGTCTTTACTTTGTTTCTTGTTGACTGGAAAAAGTTGTTGAGAGATCTTACAATCGCTTGCTTCTTTAGTGGGATTCTTTAAGACTAACAAACCTCGCTATTTCTTTGGGTAAAATTAATAATTTAGTGGCGCACAGATTTGGCAGTCTTAGATTTCGCGACTGTTTTTAGCCTCAAAACTTTGGGCTTTGAGAAGTGATTGACTACTTGGTTTGCAAGTTACTAACATTCTTTTTTGAGCCTATCAGTAGTGATAGTTCGCCTATGAGTATAGGATTCAAAAACAATATTAAAGGTTTTGGCAAACAAGGGCTGTTAATTTACATGTTTGAGGGTTGACCTCAGTTATCTCTGCTTGATTTTCTCATTGCACTAAGTCTTTTCAAATGTTCTATGTGCTTCAGAGTGATTTCTTTTTTTAAAGAGGTTCTATGGCTTTGATGCACTTTTTATTGCTTTTTTAGTGTTTTATACTTCGTAATCTTCGTGATTCCAAGGAGTCAAAGAGTAGTCTTTTTCCTCAGGCTACTTCTTGTGGGCAGCTTTCATTATATTTAATATCGAACTAAACAGTCCTAAGGAAAAATTGGAATACGAAACAAAAAACTTTATTATTTGAATATAATCTTTAAATATCACAAATGATCAAAAAGGTAGTTTTCCTACTGATTCTCCTTCCGATTGTGTATCTCCAAACCTGCAAAAAGCTACACTTTTTGCCAATGCCACGAGAAATCATGTGCGGTGAGGAATCTGTTGAGCTTCCGGATCCATGTAAAATCTTATTTCATGTAAAGCTCCCCGAAAATAAAAACGAACACATTGAGTAGCTGATAAGCTTCCAAATGAAGCAAACTCTTTCATGCCAATTCTCCAACGTGGTAATCAGTCCTACTCTCGATCTTTAAGTATTGGGATTTATCTACCAAGTTGAAGTTACCATTGAGGATTCCTAACTAAAGTCGGTTTTCAGAGCTTAATAGGAAAAATATTCGCTTTAAGCTAGACTGGCCTCAGCGAAGATCAAAGCAAATACGTTTGTTGGCTTTGTCAGAGGGCTGTAAACTTTCATGCAGGCTATTAGATGCCCTAGGCACAAAACCAGTCAATGTGCACTGAAGAATTTGCCCTTAATAGTCAAAGATCAGCCAGCTTTCAGTTACAGAGGTCTAATGATTGATTCTTCTCGACACTTTTTGCCAGTTAAGCTAATCTACGAAACAATCGATGCAATGATGTACAATAAAATGAACATTTTACACTGGCACATCGTTGATGAGGATTCGTTTCCACTCATTTTGGACTCTCACCCAGAAATTGCCAAATACGCTGCCTATTCTCCTTAAGAAACTTACAGCACCAAAGATGTTAGAGAGATCGTGGCTTATGGAAAGAGAAGAGGAGTGAGAATAGTGCCTGAACTGGATACCCCAGGGCATGCAGCGAGTTGGGGGTTGGCTCCTCAAAACCAAGGAGTTGCTTGTACTTTTGGACAAGGCTTTATGGGCCCTTTGGATGTCACTTTAGATAAGACCTATACTCTAGTCAGATAGGTCTTTGCAGAAATCTTTGATCTTTTCCCTGACCCCTTGGTACATTTGGGAGGTGATGAAGTTGTGCTGACTTGTCTCACCAACAAGACAGATTTCATTCTCAAGGAAAAAATTAGATAGCAAGAGATTTAAAGGCATTATCGCCGCAAGCAGCATCAGATCCTTTCAGAGCTCAATCCAAGCAAAAAGTTTATTTATTGGATGAACAATAACGACATACAAGTTTAAGAAGGAGACGTCATTCAGTGGTGGGGAGGAGGTCTACCCCAAACTAAGCGTTAGATCATAATTTCCCAGTATGGTCCGTTTTACCTTGACATGGGGGTAGGAAACTATTTAGGAGTGTCTTATGGCAACTATCAAACCTGGCTGGATTTGTACAATCAGGATATCGGCAGAATGGTTGATTCTTACGATAACAAAAAGAATGTTTTGGGGGCTGAGGTTTGTCTGTGGAGTGAGCTAAGCAACCAATACATTCATCATATGAAGATTTGGATTAGATCTAGTTCTTTTGCTGAAAGGGTATGGACTACGGAGCAACTCAACCCGAAACCGGACACTTTGGGAAGGATTGCCGCTCATGAACAGCTTATGAATAAAAGGGGTATCCCCACCTCTGGAGCCACTTCGCAACAATGTTAGACACATCCTTAGTTCTGCTGATTTCTATACAAACATCTACAGTATATTTGCAACCAAAGGCACAGAGATGTCTAATCAAAATTTTCACCTTTTTGTTCTTCGAAATTATTAATAAATATCAGTCAATCATATCTCTACTTCTGAAGAACTTTTTGAGCATGTCAAATGGGTCATTGAATAAGAACATGTCAGCTCTTACTTCTTTCTACCTCTATTACTTTATAGCCAAATCCATAGAAGACGTCAAAATTGGCAACTGTACATCGGATCTACACAACTACTCTGGGCCTGAGTCTTTCTACTTTGCAGCTTTCGCGGGTGAAGATTTGGAAACCTCAAAGATTTAGTTCTGATTGAGTGAAATGCTTGTCCCCAAATGTTCATTTTTGACCTCTTGTGATGATGAGCTTGAACTGAGACTGTTTATTGTGTTGAGTAACTTGACCTTAGAAAAGTGGTTGTCGTACTTTCTGAAAATTGCCTCTATGAGCTCATGCTCCTATTTAGGCTAAGGATGAAGTTTGCTTTCTTTTGTGATCAAAGATTTGAACCTGTTTTTGATGGAGTGCTCGTTTCTTCGGTTTTTTAGAATTTTGGATATTTAAGCCCACTTTTTGCCTTTGTTATAGACATGGCTGATCAACATGTGATCTTCTTTCAAGTCCCACTAATCTTTTGACTTTGTGGGGTCCAAATGATTGAGCCATCTTTCTCTGCACTGCTTGGGAGTCCGATAGAACTAACGCTGAGAGTTTATGTACAACTCTTTTGCGAGTTCACTCCACTTGTACTTGCTATCTTTGTTCCTAGATTAGCACAAACATACTTGACAAGCATGGCAAAGAGTTCATCTTCTTCAGTAGTCCATTTTTTTGTGGGGGAAAGATCAGTCATTAAACTTTTGGTTTGGTATTCAAAGAGAATGGGCTGCTTGTTGGGGAAGATCCGGCAGAAATACTCCCAATCTTCTTATCCCTAGATCAAAAACAAACTTACCAGTCGCTCAATTTACACTTCTTTTAGCTGCAAATAGCTGACCAGGATCCACATAAATAGCCTGAGCTAATTTTATGCCCAATTGAGGTCACTCCTGTAGGAAAAGTTCTTCATGAACCTAAATTTCAAGCAAAGTACTTTATACAAATCTAGTGGTGGAGAGAATATGCGCTGTCTGGGGTTAATTGACTTATCTTAAACTACTTGAGATCTAATTTTTCCTAAAAGAGTGGCAGGAAAGAAGGGTAATCCAGCCTCTAGACTTGGCATACTAGTTCATTCATAGCCTGAGAACACTTATTTTATTCCATCTCTGAAAACTATCTCACTGATTTTTTAATTAATATAAGCTATAATTTTAGAAGCACACTGAAAACTGGGATGCTGTTAACGGTCATCTCAAAAAAACTTTGCAAAACCAAAAAGTCCAAAGTTGGATCAAGAAATGAAGTGAAGATAATCAACGAGGTGCTCCGTATGCTTCAGCCATCCTTTAAATAGTGTACTTGTGGGACATAATGTACATAATTGGCACTCCTGGAACCTTCCGGATTCTTCTTTTTAGGTCCTTGTCACAGGTCGCCACAATAAAGCATCGATGCTATTTCACTCTCTCCACAATGCAATCGTCAGCGTAAGTTCCTTTGTGGTCACATTTGAGCCTTTAAAAGCGAGGGTCTTTGGAAATCCTCAAAGCAATTCTGTACTTGACTCCAAATTTCTAAAGCTAGCCTATCACGCAATCAGTGATATAGGGGATACATTTGCCCAAAAGGCAGTCCATACTGGCCTTAAAGATGTCGAGTTTGTTCTGTATGCTGAAGTTGATGAAGTTAGTATCAAGGAGTAGACGATAAGGAGGTCCAAGAGCATTATTATGAGTGAAGAAGAGACAGGAAGGCTATTTGGGTCTATGTAGGTTACAAATTGTACATTTCTTTGACTTCAACATCGTTGGGTGCTTGTCTCTGCATGGCTTCTCTTCTTTTTTTGTCGTGTTCTTACTCTTTAGCCTTGTTTTCTTTACTCAGTTAGGATGGTTGTACATTCGGTGGTCTTGGGTTGAAATTATGCGCTTGACTGCTGCGAACTTGTTTGTGATTTTTTTCTTCCCCATTCAACTAACAATTATTAATTACTTCCAATCAAATGATATGAAATGCTGCAAGCTAAAGAGTTATCATAAAGAGAAGAAAAAGATAAGCATTGAACAAAATTTTAAAGATCTTTCAGCATTTATAGCCTTAAGGATCTTAATAATTATATCAAATCCATCATAGTTATTCTGGAGATGCCAAAATGTTGTAGAAACTTCTTACTTAAAATTTGAATCCAACAATGGCAGGGTTGAAGAAATAATTGAGAAAAAACGCCAAATAGACGACACTTTGCTGTCTTCAGTAAAGGCAAAAGTGGCAATACTCAAGGATGCCCGCTAATGATATGTACATTTTCATTTCAAACAGAAAGAATGATCAAGCGTAATGGGGTAGAGATTAGATTCCTTTATTCATTTTGAACAAATAGGCATCCTTGAAAGCTACCATATGCCTGTCCCCACCTAGTATTATCATGGACTATTAGTGTACTAATCCGGCGTGGCCGTCTCGAGCGCAAGGCATCTTTCCAAGCACTTCACCTTTTTACTGATCGTAGATCACCTTTGGCAGATTGATTTCATTTTTCTAGTTGCCCATCTGCTGACCTATAGAATGCAAGCTGTAAAACAAAGCTTCAGAAGTAGGTGAATGTCCTCTCTTCGCCTTACTTTCCACGAATCCACTCTCCAGATTACTCAAAAGATTCTTTTTTTTAGTCAAAAACTGTCTAAACTTTTTTTCCTTCACAACTGACATTTTTCTGTTTAGGCTTCTAAAAGCTTAGTTTCCTTGAGTTTTCTGCTAAGTTTAGATTTTGCTTAACTTACTGGTGTTTTAGTGAAATCTATCTAAAGATTAGCAATGAGCTGCAGGTTTCACATTAAGATTGAAAGAACTGGAACCTTGAGAGTTTTGGAGTTTTTATTTTTTGCGTTTTGAGTCCAAAATGGTTGGAGATTAAAGCTGCTCTTTGACAGTAGGTGAGGGGTCATAAATTTAATTGGTATTGGAATGTATTTTAACCCATTTATTCTTTTCTATCATAAAGACGTTAATGTCATTTTGCTATTTGGTGATCTTCTTTATTCCTCCAAACAAAAATAAGCTGTTTGATTCTTTGTGCAACACCAAAGTTGCTCCTTTTCTTTTCTAACTACATAGTTGTTTACCTCGGGCCAAGTGATATTTTCTGGCATTTTGAGGGATTGCTGCCATTTCTCACTTTCTATCTCAAACTGCCAGAGATCATCAAAGACATCTTCAATGTTTCCTCCACCAAAAAGATAAATTTCATTATTTACTAGAGAGCAGCTGGAATTGGCTCTTCCATAGGGCCCCTTATCTTCCCTTATAAGTGAGTAAGTCAGCAGATTTTCTGAAATCTTGGATAAATCAATCTTGATCACACAGTCAAGATAGTTGGTCGAATTAGAATCATAGCCTCCAATCAGGAACATGAAGTTTTCTTTATATTTGAATGGTTACTGTAGATTACTGAGCTGTGAGCGTCCAAAGCAAAAGGGAAAGGTTTGCCTTTCTAGCTTAAACACTTACAAATTGACCAAGTGTTTGACAATAAATCGAATCTATAGATTTTGTCGTTGTTTTAGACTACATTCTTTTGTCCGCCTACAAGTATTAGTTGAGAATAGTGGCTGTTTAGGGTGTGGTTTCTCAAGGCTCCAGGACTGCAAACTTTTGCATTTTTGACTGACAAACTTTTCCAAGAAAAAGGAGGTTAGTACAGATTACATACTGAAAAATCACTTAAACTGCCACTCTCGGCATTGAAACCTCCATGAATGTAAATCTTTCCAGCTTGAATGCATGAGGCAAAATAGGAGCGAGGAGTAAAGTTGTTTTGAAACTTGAGCTCCACCCATCTGGAATCAATGTCTTTGCGTTGAAGGCCTTACACGTTTTTAGTTCTCTCATTCTAGCCTTTGCGCTATGAAAGCTACATTGCCTACTGATACAATTAATAAGTTTGAATTAGTAAACTGTCTCTTTTATTATCCTTGATTTTACAGGATCACAAGTTATCACACTTGAGGGGGCTATACAACTGTTTATTCCTTCTTTTGAGGGACGGCTTATGCTTCCACTTTTTCTTCGACTTTTTTCTGTTTTCCCTATTTTATTTTCTCTTACTTCTTCTTTTCTTTTGGCTTTTCTTCTTCAGGTTTGTAAGGAAGGAAGTCAGTTCCGACGAAAGGCTGAAGCACTTAGGGGACTCTCAGACCTGTCTCAGTTTGATAGTTTTAGAGGATACAACACAGAGTTCTTTAGGTAGCACAAAGGGTTCCATTGAGCATATGCACATATCTCTTTTCAGTGTCCTAAATAAAGCAATTTTTACATCTTTCTTCTTTGAACCGCACCTAATTCCTAGATTCCTTGATTGAAAATCAGTACAATTTGAGCATGAAACGAGCTCTCTGTAGGCATCATAACCTGGAAACCAAGCTTCGAGGTCATACTTCTTAGCTGCTGCATCGTTTAGGGCGCCTGAAACGATAGCCACAACTCTGTAGGGAAGTTTCAAAGATTGATAAAACTCTTATGAGTGGTGAATCATCTCCTCAAGCATGTCCCAAGAGTTTTCTGGAGTAGTGATGCAGAACTGTTCAATCTTTTAGAACTGATGAACTCTGAAAATGCCCCAAGTATCTTTGCCGTGAGCACCTGCCTCCTTTCTGAAACATGAAGAGCTTCCGGCGTACTTGATGGGAAGTGCAGTTTCCTCAATCCATTCGCCTCTGTGCATTGCTGAGATAGGCTGCTATGAAGTGGCTATGAGGTAATAGTCTTCTTATTCAGTATTTCCTGAGACTTTGTAGAGTTGGTCATCGAAATCGCTGAGTTGGCAAGTTTCAGCCATGATTTCTTTCCTGAGGAAGAAAGGAGGCTGAATGGGGGTGTATTGCCTTTTGTTTAAGAAGGTAATCCCGTAGTTGATGAGCGCATTGTTGAGTAGAACTCCAGGACCTCTCAAAAAGTAGCCTCTATGTCCAGCAACCTTTTGCCCCCTATCAGGGTCATAACCTCCAAGTGCTTGCAAAACTTTGTGGTGATTGAGTCCTCCTCTTTTATCTGTAATCTTGATGTTGGGTATGTCTCCCCAGGTCCTGACAACCAAATTGTTATCCTCATTATTGCTGATTGGGACTGTGTCGTGGACGATGTTTCCGACTGAGTTCACTAGCTTATCGATCAAAACAAGCAATTTTTTTTCTTATTCTTCGACTTGGACCTGCTTGGCTTCATTTTAAGTCTTGAGTTTGATTTCCTAGGCACAAGGGTCTTCCTTGTTGGCCTTCTTCTTGTCTCTAATCAATTTGCCGACGTCGTTCCATTCCTTTTTGAGTGAGTCCAATGAGTAACGAACTAAATGATAGAAAGCTTACTTTTGCGCCAATCTAAGTCTCTTTATATGATTTCATCCACAAGTTTGGGATCCCTGAACCTTCGCTCCAAACTTTTCTTGATGAGGTTGGGGTCATGTCCTTTGTCGACTCTGAACCAATTAATATCTAGTCCTGGCATTTAAATCAATTATTAATATAAAAGAAATCGCTTAACTCTTTAAAACGAATCACCCATGAATCCTCTCTATTCTACTTTTCTTGAAGTAGTAATAACGCTATTAATAAGCTTTGCCCTACAATACCTTAGATATTACACGTGTTATATTATAAACTAAACTCAGATGGAGCAAACCACTCAACTCAATCAAAGTAAGCTTAGCGAAAGCGTATAACGATCTGCTTAGCTTTTGAATAATAACAAACATTATTAGTTTGCGCAAAAAATCAAAATGTTGGCGCAAAGGAAGAGTCAAACTCAGAAATATGAATAGGCTGAGATTTTGCTGACCTTGGGCGTTAAAAAAATGTTGGAGGCATAAAAAATCGAGCTGAATGCTGCACATGATCTGATTGTAGCACTTTTGGATCTCTACGAATCACAAAGCAACCTATGGAAGGAGAACACTCCACGTACTTTTTGTGAGACCTAGATTAAATCTTTCAGTTGCTGACCAAGCAATAGAATCCCAAAAACCTGTAGTATTTTCTGAGGATAGTCAAGAAGATCGCCAAACTGAAAAGTTGTCCTGAAATTGCATAGTATTTGATTAGTACTTTCTAGAAAAGGTAGCTTTTCTAGCCAGCTGAGAACTTGGTTGTTCATTTTTAGCTGCCAAGGGTCAACAGATTTCTGTAGAAGTGGCATGAAAAGGTTGACAACTAATAGTTCACGATTATTGTGTGCAGAATGGCCTTATTGTAAGTTGAATATAACTTAGGAAAGGTCTGCATTATGACTTCGATGAGTCCATGGTGCTTTTGTCTGAAGTTGATGCTCACAATCCCTTTGTCAAGTTCACTAGGTTTTTGATTCAGGCTGTGCAGTTGAAATCGAGATAGTGCTTTGAGAAAATTGGAGCTGGGTACAAAAAGTTTTTTGAGTCGGATCCATTTTTTGGGGAGATTTATGAGGCTTATGGAATAAAGTACTTCAAAAATGAAAAGAAAGGGTCAAAAGGGTTCATCTGAAGCAAAATAATCTTTGTTAATCTTATATTAGTATTTCAACAATCATTTGATAGTTCTGAATCTTTTACATCCGAAGGACCTCAAGGACCTGATTGCCAACAAATGATAACATAATAAGATCTTAAAAAGATCAATTTCATTTAACTTATTATGTACGTTTTGTTTCTTGTTTTGTTTGTGTTTTTGTTCTATCTTAATTTGGTTTTATTGAAAGATTCAGATTAACTTGGCTATTCTCATAAATGTTTCTCGAGCTGAATGCAACGCTTGACGTCGGGTCCGTTCATTCTGGGCTAGCTACGCTTCTTGTCTAAAATTAAACCTGATGCCGTGTTCCTCAATATGTTTAGTGGTAAGTAGAGTCTGGTGCTTTGCATTTATTGCTGTATTGCAGCCTTATAATCCTCATGAATATCTCAGGAGCTGCTGATCCGAAATCTACCTGGCTATCATGTTATTGGCAAGGGATGTCGTGGTATGAACTGCTCCTAATACGTATTTTCTTACCGAGCTCAGCCATAAATAATTAATGGGTCGAATAGGGACTTCATGGTTGCGTTGGGGGTGCTCTTTGGCAGTAACAAAAACCTTTTCAGTGAAGATCTCAAATGCGTTTATGTCTTGATCTTAGCCGTTTTCGAAATTCTCTGATGGATCGATATTGCTAGGGAATAATGTTGCCATAACATTAAATAAACGTTAAGTTTATATTGATTTTATATTTCATTCATGATGCATCCTCAATGATGCAGACTTCAATGTTAAGTTTACACTTCTTTTTAATAATTTTGATTGAAATTAAGCCAACTTCATCTCACAACTTCTCAAAGTGCAGTCACACCGCTTAACTTTCCCTTCTAAGCATGTGTGCATACTGCCGATATTTTTCGGTTGAGATTTGTAAACATTTGATTGCTGCGTACTGCTTTTTTGCAATTTTCACTTCTTGGCGAATTTATTCCAATTTTTTACGATTATCTGAATTAAGGTACCAGCCTTTTCCTCATAATTCTCAAGATCTCAGTCTTGAGAAAATGCCTTACTAAACCTTAAAATGTCGAGTGCTAAGGAATTTTCGTCCGCTTTCTTTTCTCCATACCTATTAGCATAACCTGCAAGGGCTAAGACCTTCCATGCTTGAATGGAATAGTAAAAAGCTGGCTTGCTTCCAAAAACCCTTATGAGAAAAGCAAGAGATAACGTTGAACCAACAAACAAGCTTCAAAGAACCCATTTCTTTCACAAACAATGGAATTTACGTTCTTACTGAACCTTTGTCTAAACTCAAAGTATTCAGGTAAGATCTGGTACTACAAAAGATGGTAAACATTAGACAAGGGATGTTTGGGAGATACGAAGAGTAATGAGAACAATTTAACCCATATTTTGGAACTTTAAAAACAAACTCTATATCTGAATTTTTTCCTCTAGAATTTGAATTTTTTCAATAAGGAATTCTTTCTTTACTTGAGTATAGTAAACTTCTAAAAACTGGAACAAAGGCTTTTTTCTAAGGTCTTAAACAAGCCTCTTTCTGGATAAAGTAGAGTTCACCCACTTGCAAGCTTCTGCTTTTTTAAATAAAAAGTCTTGAAAAATAAAAAAATTTCTTTAAAATCAAACAACTCTTGGCTTTGATTAGCATTTTTCGTTGCTTCAGCACCAAACAAAGTATTAATTTGTTTCCTAATTTTTTTCGACTTAAGGTCTTTCAAATACCGTTGCATCTAAAGTTGAATATAAGATAACCTCACCTTACAAGTTTTTGGATTCCTAGAGGTTACCAGATTAAAGTTTTTGGGTTGGAATTTCCTGCTTTTTTCTTTTTTCTTTCCCGTTTTCCCTTCAGACTCTATTCTCGATTCGATCCAGGAGGGAAGATAAAGAGCTTGAAAATCAATATTAATGCTAATCTTGCCAGAAGATTCATACAATAAGGGGTAGTTCTAAGTGGAAAAAGATGTATCCTTGTTTTAGAAGCTTTGGATCTGGAAACAAAAAAGTTCATTTCGTTTTGATTGAAGAGGATCTCAGGCCTGGCTGCAGCTTTTAGGACTATCTTTGCATAAGAATGTCGAAAGCAGTTGAAAGAATGGTTTTTCTCTATGCTCTTATGTGGGTTCCTATGATTTATTAAAACCCGATTCAATTTTACAGGAACTGATTAACTCCTAGACTTTTGCATTCTATTATGTTGAGCAGAGCTCTTGCCTTAACTAATGATTAAGCACCAGTTTCATGTCTTTTTAGAGTGTTGGCTTTTATATTTGATATTTAATAACTTTGTTTGTTTGGCATCTTTGCACGACTTTCTTTTTTAAGATTTGAGTGCTTCAAAAGGAATCTAAGCCACTGAGTATCACTCTTTTTGGTCATCCAATACTCTTAAATGGTTTTAAACTTCTCCTGAGTAGCGGGTGTGCGTCTTCATATTTTAATCATCATGTGCTATGCTGAAGGTCACCTCATGGCATAATTGAAATTAAAGTAGCCAAAACAATCAGAAAATAGGCAACAACCTCCTTCTTCTTTTGGTCTTCCTTACGAGCAAACCTCACTTTATGAATCATTTAGCAGATTTTTGAACTCATGCATTCTTTATCTCCTTTTTTTGGACCTGTCGAAGCCCGAAATACCCCAAATGGGCTCAAGATGCATCTTTGAGGTTATGCAGGGAGTGAGAGTAGCAAATTTAAGGCGCAGTTGGCCTGTTTGGATTATAATTAATCATCAATCAGCAATTTAACTGACGATATTGCATTTTTTTCTCATTTTTTCCCCAGGCGTTTTAAAAGCCCCTGAAGTTGGTCTTAACTGCTGACAATAGACTTAGGTCATACACTTTTGAAGGCTTTGGTCGCTACTTGCAGGCCCAAATTTCTCAAAATTGTTTGCTCCTTTAATCAAAATTCTAATCTTTATAAAGGATAATTTTCGTTAGAGGACATTTTAAAAAATATCTGCGGGTGAACTGCAAGGCTTATTAGACATGGCGTGAGTTTTAATCATCATCATCATAATTTCGTACAGAATCAGTAATCCTCGTCGTCCGAGTACCTATTCCTATACTTCCCTCTTGGTTTATCCGCTGGCCTGTTGCCCTATCGGGCCCGGGGGGTCCCGCGGTCATCCCTACTTTCCTTGTTTCCTGAGTTCCTTGGGTGTTAGTTCTTTTTTCTTCCACCCAAATGGGGAGGTTTGTGAGAGTCCGGTTCCCTGCGTGGGTCTCTTTCTTCTCTTTACTTCCTCCCTCCCCTTTCCGATCTTTCACCGTTAACGGTTTTTTTCTTCTCAGGTTTTCGTAGTTCTGAGTTCTGAGTTGTGAGTTTTAATAAAAGATCGTTTTCCTTAGAGCCACTTTTTGAAAAAAGCTGCAGATGAACCGCAAAACCAATAAACCATGGGATATGAATATTTTTTGTGTGTTTGGTTGACTGTCATTTTGGAACAAAGATGATGATGATATTCAAATCATTTGTTCCGCTGTTATTCCAGCTAACTGAATCAGCCCTAAAGATCCAGAGATCTCCCTCCCAAGGGAGATGGACGCCAGGGAAAACGATCCAGCAAGTACTCGGATGACGAGGACTGGGACTGAGAGTGATTCAATTCATTCATTCATTCATTCCAGCTAACTTTAACTCTGTTCCCGTGTCAATTCCTGTTAAGGGAATATCCTGCCGTTGGGTGAGTATTAATTAGATGTTGTCCCTCTATTTCTTTGATCTTTCAGCTGTTTCCATTTGGACTTTATTTCGCCCAGGGATTGGCCCATTACCTTCTAGGTTCTTTCTAATTGGTGAAGTTCCTTGATGTCTATTTACGGGTAGTGGGTGTTATAGTGGTTCCAGTTGAAAGGTTTGGAACAATAGCCGCAGCCGAACCGCAAATCCAATAAACCATGGGATATGAATGTTTAAGATATGCAAATCCAAGGGTTCATTCATAACGATATTGCCCGGCTTGATGGTACATTACCATCAATGGGGAATAGATTAGGAATGGCTGTTGAAGGATGGCTTGGTTGATGCGTGGTGGCTGAGGGAGTTCAGCTGAAGTCCGGATGATGCCTTCCATGAAGCTTGCTTCAATTTTGATGGGGGCGAGAGGCTCCTACAACTTGGCGACGGGCCCATTCTGCTCAGCCATGAGGCCGATGGGTTATTCCTCCTCCTCTTCTTCCTGCTAGCCCTCTTCCAGCTTAAGACCTTGCCCTTCAAGCTTCCTCATGGCTTTGGCCAGGCGATTTGCTTCTTTCTTTGCTTCCGCTTATTTCTTCTTTTTCATTTGAATCTCCCTTTGGGCCTCCTTTTTTTCCCTTTTTAGCTTATCCGACTTCTTCTCAAATATCCGGCCTTCTTCAACCCAAGTCTTCATTATGAGCCTCGCTGTGGTCTGAGCGATTCCCAGTTCCTTAGCGCTGGACGCCAAAGATCTATGTTGCTTCTCCACCAGTTCAATAAGCTACATGCGGGTCTAAGTGATGTAGTGGTTACCTTGAGGTCGTAGTGCCCATACTTCTTCTTCTTGGGCTTGACGGCTCTCCTGTGGTTCTGGCTTTAGTTGGGTCTGCTCTCCGCCATTAAAAATTATAAAATGTTGGGAGTAAAGCTGGATTAAAAGCATTAGGCAGGATAACCTGGACTGTTAACTATTTCTGAATTTAAGAGATATGCTTTCCAAAGTCTCCATGGCAACAGGTTTCTTATCCCACCTTTTATTGCCCATGTTTGTCTGTTTTATTGCTTGCGAGTTTTGAGAAATGTTTATGCTAACTCGCATTTCTCATAGTAAATTTAATCAAACTCACTTCTTTCTTTCTCCAGCTGCGGTAGGGGGCCGAAAGAGTGGGAAAGAGGCAATTCTTAACAATTTATGTGAAGTCTTGTGCTTTTGGAATGGTAACTGAACTAAAGCAAATTTCGGGGACACAAATAAGCCAAAGTCATCTATTTGACATTTTATTCATTCAAACAAGCTTAGAGTTTAATTTTGATATTTTTTTGCATCTTCTTCGAGGTGCTACGTTGGGCAGTGTTTTATTACGATCCCCAGACATGGATTTCTAATCTAATGCGCTAAGAATAGAGAATTTGCCAGAAAAACGCATTTTTGAAAGGTTGGACTGATAATTTATACTTTTTCTAGAAAAGCCAACTTATGATATTTTTCCAGACCAATACTTTTTTCAAAAGAGTTGAGTATCCGATGAATTTTTTTCCCAACTTCAATTTTGTTGATTCTATGTGAAATTCGAAATAGCTTCGATTTTTGCCAAAATAGTCTTTATGGTGTTGCTCTCTTGCAAGAAATAAGTTCACTTCTTCTTCTGTTTTTTCCAATTGATAATTTGGAATCTTTGAGCGAGAATCAGTTATGATTTTTATTACTTACTGCTCTTCCACCTATTTTACTAACTATCTCACAAAAAATAACTTTAGCTTTCGCGAAAAACCTTTTCCTTGCTTACTTTTATCCCTTTTCTTATTTTTTCCTACTTGAGGAAAACAATGTTTTTTGCATTGAAGGTTGTATTGAACTGGCGCAGGGTGATGCCCATTCAGCAGAGTAGGCTACTCTTGCTAGCCTCTCTCCCATTTTAAAGTTTGGCTAGTAGAAAAGCTGAGATAACTATGCCGTATGATACTTTTGCTTCTCTTGGTCTATAAATTTTATTATATACAGAGCTAAAGCGATTAACTATGATAGGTTGGGAGTTACCGTTTTCCCTCTTCGAAAAGGGGAATCAGAGACAGCCATCTCGAGCGGCTGGTCTCAAAGCGAAGGGAAAATTTGAAGAAAGTGTTAAGTCTGAGTAGTTATGAATGGATGCATCTATATCATCTAGATTATGTGAAAGTGTTTGTCCAGAGCAGAACTGGCAAAGTCCAAGGCTCTTCTTGGCAAGGGCTAGGTTAATCGGCTTTATTCGGCTCAACTGGATCTTCGCGAGGGATAAGGCCTTGATCGAAATCAACCCCAATATTGAAGGGAAGAGCGACAGCACCCTCCAACAACCCTTCTCGGCTTCTTGCTCTCTGGAAATACCAAATAAGTTCAAGATTGCTAGTCTTGTTTCTTTGATTTTGATAACGGATTATATTTATGGCAAACTCTAGATTTAAAAATCATATGAAATCACTGCTGCTTTTTGTTGCCAGCCTCTAATCTCTCTATGCTAAGTGCTCACTCCCTTTTAGTTACCTTGATTTTTGTTATTGCCTTGAATGTGAGCTTTACTTTAGTTGGACTCAACAGCAACAAAAGACCTCTGTGAGAGAGTTTTGATAACTTTGAGTAGTATTAAGTGACTACTTGGTTGATTGTCCAACTACCCAATAGCAACTGCCACGTTCTCTTCAGCTGTGATAAGCATGGGGGGTATGTGAAATGTATGCCCAAGTGGTCCTCAACGAAAGCCAACACAGAAAATTTAGCAAATAGATAGACCACATAAGTTTGGAGGCATTTTGCTGCCTCAAAAAGCGAGGCAAACAAAAGATCAGTCTTTTTATTTTGTTTGCAGAAACATTTTTGAGGTTGGTCTTTAAAATGCCTGGAAGAGGCTGGTGAGGATGCAAGCTATCTCAGACAGCTAAGCAGCTTCTCCCATACTTTGTAAACAATAAAGAAATCCCCCTATTCTAAGGAGACTACATGGTGAAGGATCTCGGCAATCGCATCTGGTGGACTTCTCGCATTAAAACAGGTAATACAGGAAGGACTCTTGCCAGATGGACCAGCAACTCTCTCTTGTGCTGAGCCCAGCTTACTCGCCAGTTCAACAGTTTTACTCGAATTCTCATTTGATTCGATTTAGCAGAAATATCAAAATAATTAAGGCACAAAAACAACAGATTTCTGACTCATTCCATCTGTAAAGCGACCTAGAGCTGTGAATTAAGCTGAATTTTTGATTGGCTAAAATGTGGATTTTGAATAATTTTCATAATGACTCATGAAACAACTCACAAGGGCATCAAATCTAAGCTTTGATCTCACTGGAAAGCACTTCAAATCTCGCGAGCTGACCTTCCTCAAACAACTGGACACTTCAACTCTGCAAACAGGCCTTTGTGAAACTGAGCATCAAAGAGATTGCACCCATGCTAGCTTTTGCAAGTAAGCCCACGGCAAGTCAATCTATCGCTATAAGCTCGCTCAAGTTCGTCTGAAATAAACAGCGAACTAAGTGCTGGACAAAGAAGAATGTGCTTCAATTATCTTCATTGACTTCTCTTCAGCCTATGATACGGTGGACAGGTTCAAACTAATTAAGGAAGTTGAAAAACTTGGTTTCTGGAACAAACAAATCAAAAGAAATGAGGAGTAAATCCTCAGCTAAACTCCTTCTCAGCTCAAACAAATTCCCCTAACTCAAGGAACTTTTGTAGAGGCCCAGCTAAACGACCCCTAAGCCTAAAAGTAAACCCAAGGAATATAATCCCAGGGACAATAAGGAGTACCCTAAACGGCAAGAAGATAGATAACCTTAAAGAAAACCCAAAGAGGGTGGACAAAATCAATCTTCCTACAAAAAAGGAAAGAGATTACCAAAATAGGCAAGACCGCCCATTCTGGAACCCGGGACTAAATTCAGACCGCCAATCTGGCTCGAAGGGAGGGGCCTACCAACCCTTCCTGCCGAATCAGCCCTAAAGATCCAGAGATCTCCCGTCCAAGGGAGATGGACGCCAGGGAAAAAGATCCAGCAAGTACTCGGACGACGAGGACTGGGACTGAGAGTGATTCATTCATTCTGGAACAAACAACAGATGGATTTACTGAGATTCATTTGGTAAAACCTTAGAGTGTAATTTAACAACAACGAGGTAACAATTGGTAGGGGAGTACCTCAAGGTTCTATCATCTCCCCTGGACTCTTCAACATCTACATCCAACCAATATTGGACGGGATAAATAAGGCCAACATTAATAGAAAGGCGTTCGCTCAGGGCTTATGCCGACGACACAGCACTAATAACTTCAATCGACAAATTTGAAGAAACATACGAAGAGTTCAAAAAACTGTCATAACAATTGGATATGAAGATTAACATAAAAAAAGATGGCTCGAAAACTGCGGCTATGTTTATAACTAAAGACAAAAGAACCTTTAGAAAAAAGTAAGTAAAAAAGAAATACGAAACTTTCCAGTAGTTATGCAAGAAGACAGGGATACCCTAAACTCTATAATACAAATATCTTGGCACAATCATTGATGGGAACCTCTAGGGGGACAAGAACATCAATGTCGTAAAACAAATGGCGGCCAGGATTAGGAGCTCCTTAAAAGGGATAACCTCGCCTTCAATATCAAAACCTTCCAACTCTACATTATGCCTAGACTCCTTATGATCCCTACTTTCATTAATAAGAAAAAAACAGGGAAGGAGTTTTAAAGCCTTATCAAAGCTCAATTTAAGCTGTGGATAGGAGTAGGAAAGTGTTTCTCCACATAGCTTCTCTTCTTATTACTAGGGACAAGCATGGAAAGGATACTTAATTTCGTGAGCTCACTGGTTAATAGTCTATAAAAAGAAAAAGACAGAATTAAACTATATTAATTCGGGGCTTGGGCTGATTGGAAATTCAGCGGAGACTTCTACGACATCATCAGAGTCCTAGGAAACTATACAGTGAGATGCAAAACTCACGACTAACCCTTCAACTGGAACCACTTTAAAACCCACTTCCCTGAAGTGGACATTAAAGAACTACATAAACTGTAGGTGGTACAAAAATAACTTGGGTAATCCATTGGATAAATCAAATCCAAATGAAAGAAGATGAAGGAACAAATCTTAGACATAATCTAATACTCACCCAACGGCAAGATTCTCCCTTAACAAGAGTTGCCACGGGAAGAGAGTGAAAGCTAGCTGAACCTTCAGTAAAGCAAATGATCCATATATCATCATCATCGCTATAAGCTTAAAAAGATGGGCCTAGAGTCAGTCAATACAACTTTAATAAAGTCTGTTGAAGCTTTGAGCAAAAATAATCGAGAATCTGGAGAAGCTTCACAAACAACCAGCAAGAAATGATGATCCCCTCTCTAGCTAACATTTCAAGAGCCATACCCATTGGGTCTCCCTGCGGTTATGGATGGTTCGGTAGTGAGGTCAGATAGTTTGTCTGGTTGGGTTCTGAGAGTGATCTGAGTGTTAGCTGCAACTTAGATCTCACTGCACTTACTAATCACTCACTAATAAATCACAACCCACGGTTTAAAAAATCCTGAGAGATAAATAAGGAATCCTCATTAAGCAATTCTCAGATGGACTCCTAGTGGCTTCTGAGCACTGGTAACCAGTTAAAAAAATAGTCGAGAAGGTCTTAGGTACCGAGATCCCTCCACAAAAGGTAGTAGAAAGCCATGACTTCTCTCCCTCCCTTCTAAAGAGTATCTTCAAGTTCTCAAACAAGGTAGTCTCCATCCCATATATTGGGCTGGACTCTCACACCATTCAGCTCCTTGGGAAGCTCAAACCAGGAACCTTAAAGGGTAAGGAACCAACTTCAACGACAACCCAAATCATCTGCTGGCTGATGGCAAGAAACAACAGAGCTGTAATGGCTCTCAAAACAGAAAAGGCCAAGAGGTACGTCTCCCTCAAAGGCCTCAATGGAGAAGAGCAAACAATCTCCTCCCTCCTTTCGACATCAGCCTCCTCCGAGGCATCCCCTACCTCGAGCCGTGCCGGCGAACAGGTTAGTCCCAAAACGGGCGACCCGAAGGCTCCCCTGTAAAGGAAGCCAGAGAAGAAGAACGGCTGCCAAAGAACCGCCACGCTCCCCGGCTCGATAGAGCAACAAGCGTACGGTATATAAGGAGAAAAAGCAAAGTACACAATAGCTTCAGAAGTGATTGTATACGAAATTATGATGATGATGAAGTTCTAAAAGCTGTGGAAATAGAAGAAGAAGAATAAAACTCACGCACGGTGCGAGTAATGTAGATCACTTAAATTCAATTTCTTTGGGTACTTCGGGTTAGCGCTCTTAACACATCCTTGATTTCCAACCTGGTTCTCGTCTTATTGGCTTTGTCCTGATAGCTGTCGAGTAGTTGGATTAGGTCAACGTTTAGGCCATGAAAAGTGTTAAGGTTTTGCCGATTTAAGATTCTATTGTGAGAATCGGTTGTTCCATACATGATACCGATTACTTTGGTCAGTTTTAGGGATACTCTGTTCCACCGTCTCTTCCACCTCAGGCATTCTATGTAGGTTGGTCCAGGGGCTTGTTTTATAGGTAAGCTGTGGAAATAATTCAGAGAAACTAGTCAAGATTGCCTACGCCGCCATACAGCCATATGGTAGTACCTATAAAGAATCAAAGTGTAGATAATAGGAGGACTGTAGAGGACCAATCAAATCTTTTACTACAAAGCCAAGAGGGTAAAAGCAAGTGCCTGATTAATGCTAGCCCAACTCCTACAGGGAACATCAATCTTGAAAGGGATGCATAGAAAGGGAAGAAAGGGTAGAAAGATATGCATAGAAAGGAAAAAAAGGAAAGAAAGGGAATAAAGCGAACAAAGGTAAGAAAGGGAAGAAAGGGAATAAAGGGAAGAATGGGAAGAAAGAGGGAAGAAAGGAAGAATGGGAAGAAAGAGGCAAGAAAGGGATGCATAACAGTCTTTAATAAACAAACTCAACCAATCTAAGGTCTCTAGATATCCTAAGTCAATATCAGCTGCAGGCACAATTAAGGTCAACCAATCTAAGATAACTTAATTCAATGGCGAATCAGCTGCAGGCTCAATGAAAACTAACCGAACTAAGATAAGTTATGTCTATGGCAAATTAGCTGCAGGCTCAGTGATGGATGGCGTAGATCATATTTGGTATCCTAAGCCAATAACAAATTAGCTGCAGGCGCAGTGATGGATGACGATAATCTTATCAAATTCAATCTAACAACTCGCATCTCTCGAAAATGCACGCAAATTTCATCACTTTTTGGTCAATACTTCGTTCAGGGGTTGGCCCAACCCTCGAACCAATTTCATCACTTTTTCATCAAATTTTATGACTTTTTGCTAAAAAGGATTAAAGTGAGTGCGAGTGCAACTTAGATCTCTCAGAAACTCCAATCACCCAAATACTCACAATCCAAGGAACGAGTGACCTACGAAATCTTAAAATTTTATGACCCCGAAGACTCCAAATCAGATAGCCTCTTTAGAAAATACTCTGCCAACGTGAACAGAGTGAGAAAAGAGAAGAAAAACAGCAAACCCTCGAGACGAGAGAGAAAACCAACCAATAATCCGTGATTAATCAGTTGCATTGCCAGAAAAACCTCCAAGCTGATGCCAAAGCCTTGGAGGCTGCGCCCTGTATAGGGCCCCTCATTATCATTATCATTGAATCATGCTCAACAGAGGATGAAATAATTGATCTTTTTCAAGATTCTATTCTATCGATCTATCATTATCGTTAAATTCAATCTAAGATCCTAGATATCCTGAGGTATCCTAAGTAAGGCAAGGTCAAGGAAAATGTCAAGGAAAATCAATTGCAGGCGCATGCATAATGAGCCATGGGTGAAAATTAATTGCAGGCGCAGTGATGATGACGTAGATCATAATTTGGTATCCAGCATCAATGAACAACTTAATCCAATCTAAGATCATAAATATCCTAAGTCAATAACATAACATAATCATGACAGCCAGCTTATCAGCTTTTCCATCAAATACATACATACATTTAGAATCCCCTCCGGGAATATTTTCCATCAAATAATTAGTTTTATCTACATAACATAATCATGACAGCCAGCTTATCAGCTTTTCCATCAAATAATTAGTTTTATCTTTCTGGTCTCCAAATTTATCCTAAGTCAATAACATAACATAATCCATAATCAAGACAGCTTATCAGCTTTTTGTCAAATAATTGGTTTATCTTTGTGGTCTCCAAATTTATCTTAAGTCAATATAAATGATTCTTTGGTTTAAACATTAAGGAATGAACATCAACCAATCTAAGATAAGTTAAGTGAATTCATTTCTTCTCTCCACTACTCTTTCTAAATCTATTGATGATATCTTACAATCAACAGAAATGAAGGATTGGTGTGTTGAGGATGAGTTTTACTGGGAAAAGGAGTCCTAAACTCCTCAGAGATCTCTCCGAAGAAGGACTTGCGATGATCTCCTCTTCGAATTTCCTCCAGATGATTTTCGATTGCCCTCCTTCAACTCCTTGGCCAATCTCAAGAAGGCGCTCGAAGCCGCTGGCAGCGTCCCAAAGGCCAGTTTCACGTTCTCCAGCAACGCCAAGTATGTGGGAGTTAGGTGTAAGGTCCCAAAGTGTCCTGCCTATCTTAGCTACAGGATTGAGCTTGCCCCAGAGACAGAAACCAAAGTTATACGGATTAATAAAATCCGCAACCATCACAGCCACTCAGCTCGGTTTCAGGGTAAAACAGACTTGCTGAGATGATCTAATATTTGGAGGAGCTTGGTCTTACTTTCGCTTCTGCTGATGCCTTCACGATCCTTCTAAAGCGCTTCCAACTTCACAGGAAGCAGTTTTACTATCTTAGAGGCAAGTTGACGAAAAACACTTCTTTTGGAGAGTACCTGGAAGAGTAGAGAAGCAAAGGGAGCATTGTGACCTATGAAACTTGGCAGGAGAATCGTCCGTACCCATTCTGAATGGACTACCTGCAGATAGCTGACTTTTTTGTTGCTCCAGTGGGCAGAGCGCGTTCTAATGCACTTAGGGTTCGAGTAGATTATGTGATGGATTGACGCCTTCTCCATTTCAGTGCAGGTGTTTGGCAGTAGAGCCGAAATGCCGCCATGAATAGGGGAGCACTCTATCAATAAAGGGACTCCTGCCTCCAGATTGCTGATTTGCATGTGATAAAGATGTAGTCCCAAAATGCGAAGATTCGCCTCCCCTGAAGTTATTAGCGAGATCGGTGTTTGGTTTAGATATGAGAGAGGTCGAGAGCGGTAGAGCAGGCGCGTAATGCGACGTAGGTGATGAGGTTGGTTGAGGTGGGCATCTGTAGATCGGCACAGACAGCGTCGGGAGCTACCCCATCTCATCAGCTCACTCTACTAAGAGTATTCTCATGTGCCCAACTCATACATGTGTGTCCGTCCATCCACTCGTACAACACAGCCATCACTACTACAATATATTTAATTAATCTCAACCACTAATCATCTACTATTTTATTAGAATCGAGATTGATCTCGGATTAGCTAATTAAGCCAAAATTTCTCGTGGTAAGCAGCTTGTATTTAGTCAGTTCACCAAGTGGGAAGGAGGCAATTAGTAAGGGTTTTAGGATTATTGCCAAGCGGTTCCTGGGGTTTCCAGCAAGCCTACCCAACAAAGTGCTAGCGAAGCTAGAGGCAACATCTAGCAAACTCTGATTGCCCACTGTTAGATAACCAGCTACAGGAGGAGAAATCCGGACTTACAAGATTAGGAGTGGGTGTCAAGGTAGAGGCAAAAAGGAAAGCTTATTTGGAGGAAGACTGCGAGAGTTTTGTACAGCCTCATTACAATTCAATACAGCAGTGTGTGCAAGACACAAGTCGCCCCTCACGAATTAGCATGTTGAGAGTCATCATCGTGAAGTTCACTGTGTAGGTCCGAATTTATAGTACCAGGTATAAAGATTCCAATAGGAAGATTTGATCGGGAAGAAGTAGATCAAAAAGAAGATCAGGACCTACCTGGACAAAATAAAATAGCTGAAAATTTGATTAGAAGCTAACTGAGGAAGACGGTAGTCCCCTTGAATCCTGTATTCCCCTTGAATCCTGTATTCCCCTTGAATCCTGTATTCCCCTTGAATCCTGTATTCCCCTTGAATCCTGTATTCCCGTATGCAGGAGAGTGCAGGACTTGTCAAGGGCTTTACAGAGTTGGCCTAGCTGGCTGATAACGAGCCGTTTCACATGGGGTCTCGGGCAGCAGTTCTGTGGGCTGAGTACTGACCTGATGGTTGGCAAACCGTGTACCTGAGTCAGGTGGTTGATGTTGTTGATGTGTTTGCAGAGATTGCATTTGGAGCCATACATCCTTTGCAGCAAGGGAACCGTTGAAGCTGGGAGGTATTTTAGGACGAGCTTTGAGGGAATCATGGTCGGGTTCTAAGGGTCGGAGTGTCGGAGGATCTTAGCAGCGTGATGAGCAGTGTAGGCCTAAAGGTTGATAAAATACTGTCTAGGGATTAGTGGGATGTGTTGATGGGGAGGCACATGAATTTCTTGAGCGATCGTCTCATGTGTCTCACCGTGGCGGCTTGCTCGAGTCGCGAGATGAGCGGAAAAAAGTATATACCCAAGCGATAAAGGGGAAAGATAAGTGTCAGGAAAAGGTTGAGATTAAGCCTAGCGTTGTTAAGCCTGCGGATGCAGAAAGTCTTGAGAGTAATTAAGTTTATCTTGGGGTAGATTGCTTAAAGGTGAGGTAAGGGGCTGAGGGAGTCGTCCAATGCCATGCCTAGGTACTTGTACCTGGATACAACAGGAATCCCGAGGGCGTGAGCCATTGGATGGATTGGGGCTGCCGGATTAAAGTTGAGGCAGGGGATACCAGACTTGCTGTTGTTGATGGTCATTTTGAACTGTCTGGCCCAAGATTATCAAGTGTCCAAGGCCTGATTTATGGTGTCAGAGTCTCGGGTGATGATAAGAACGTCATCTGCGTACTGGAAAATCTTTATGGGCAGGGACTAAAGCCTCTCAATGAGTGGGAGAGTGGAGATGTTGAAGAGGATGGGGCTGGTACTGAGTCCTTGCTGATCCCGGATTAAAATTTATGATCCTCTGTATGCCTATAAACACCTCGAACGCCACAGTGAACTTTCTATTCAATGGCATCAGCAATATATTCAAGCTCACTCTGAGGCTATTCGAGCCAAAACGCTTCAGGTGTCTAGTCCATCCAGTACTGTTGCGCAGGCACATTACTCTCAAGTCTTACCCTCTAAATTTAGCAAGTTAGTACAACGCATGTATGGCAGCAAATGCAAGGCTCATAACCATATCAATAACTTAGAGCACTTCGAAGCGAACAGGGCGTTTAGGACATCAGAATGCCTATTGTCTATTACCAGATCTGTAACAAGAACAAAAGAAGATCCATCTCGAGCACCGTCAACCAAACAATAGCGCTGGTGATGTCCCTCACATCCTTTAACACCCCATAAGTTGATTGATCACCACCAATCTGAGCCAACCACTTGCCAGAATGATGCTATTTACCTATTAATCTATGATCCAGCTAGTTTATCGATTCTAGGCAGTTTATCAATTCTAGGCAGTTTATCGATTCTAGGCAGTTTATCAATTCTAGGTAGTCTTTTATCTAATTCAACGATATTGAAGAATCTGATAGAAGAATAAATGCCAAGCCAATCAAATGAAAGCAAATAAAAGCACATGCATGGAAACTCAACCAAAGAGAAACACAGATGATGATGAGTACATGATGATGCGCAAGTCCATTTCGAATAAACTCGACAAGCTACTAAGATTAATTCAGTCCATCTCCAGCTGAAGTCGACCCACAAACCAGCAGCTACAAAGCCTGAATGGTCTACATTTACATTTAATACCTTCTGTCCAGCTCCTTCTCAGATTTGGGGATTTCAGGTTGAGTTTGATTGATTGAAGCCCGGAACAACCCCGCTCTAAGGAGGAGCAGATCCAAAACGGTTAAGGAGTACCTTTCAGTGAAGGGGCTCTAAAGCAGGGAAATCAAGAGCATGAAATCCCTTCACCAGGCTTCAACGGAGAAAAATACAGAACTACGACGACCCGACAAAAGATACCCCGAAAAAAAAGAGGAAAGATCGGCGAAGAGGGATGACCATAAAGGAGAAAGAAGAGACCCACGAAGGGAACCGGAATCTCATGGCCCCCCGCTAGGGTGGAAAGAAGAGATACTAACACCCAAAGGATTCGGGACGCAAAGAAAGTAGGGATGACCGCGGGACCCCAAGGTCCCGATAGGGCAACAGGCAGCGGATAAACCAAGAGAGAAGTATAGGAATAGATACTCGGATGACGAGGATTTCTGATCTGTACGAAATTATGATGATGATGATAATACAGGCTCCAGACTGACTGGTTTCAGGCTGAATGTCGATTCAAACCAAAATTAATCACTGATTCCAAACCGAATGATTCGAACCCGAATTAACAGAATGAGTGATTAGGTTACTGCTTAGCAGTGAGCAAGAACGATCATCGATCATCCATGCGGCTCTGCACCGGTCAACCGATGGAGTATTCGAGAACAGTATTCGTGCCAATCATGTTTATCAGATAATCACACCACCAATTCCAATCATCATCACACCACCAATGGCCACATCAGGTCACAAATGGTCAGGAATGGTCCCATCGTCACATTGCCAATCATTCGAAACGATCACAAATGATTGGAAATGATCGTATCTGGACCATCCATCTGAGTCTTTGCCCTTATCACTCATAATTATTTGTTGAGCATCTCTGTCGTCGGCAGCCAGATGATTAATGGAGGTGCCTAAGCTCCACAATCGTGGCATGCGCAACTCTAAAGATACATCAAAACATCCAACAGCTCAGCCCAAGATGTAGGGCGTCTCTAAACAGAGAGTAGTGAGCTAGTTAGTTGTTGAATGAATATAAATGTTAGCATAAAATCAATCTATTATTAACTAGTCATGGTTTGGGGTCAGACAGATTTATGTCTACCCCTTGGCTGACGAAACGTTAGTTTTCCAGGTCCTCACTAAGTTTGCTCATCCTGACTGCGCTCTGGCAAATGTTCTCCTTATCCTCTATCGAGCGGTGGTCCTTCCGCATGCAGATCTCAGGCCTCGTCTATTTGCTGTGGTTGGACTACTCCAGTCCCGAAAACATCTGGCTCTCGTTGGTTTTAAAAGACTGGCCGAATGCCCAAGCCTGCTACTACCCCTGGCCCATCTGTATTCTGTTCCTGGAGTCGAAGTGCGAGCGCAGGGTGTGCAGCTGGGGCACTGAGGAACATAGGCTGTTATTGGGCTGTGACTGTCTCACCACACTCTTCTCCTTTTAGTCGCTCTACTTCACAGTATCAGTCAGTTTGAGCTGCTCGGCGATGGGCACCTTCTTCGCTGTGTCCTTTCTGCTGATCTTCTTTAGGGAGTAGCCTGAACTCAGTGGCTATTGTGCTGAGCTCGAGGACTGAGAGTTTGAGATGTGCTGGGAACTGGACATACACTTGATGCTGGGTTGGTTTTAGACGTTTGGATCAAGGTTTTGAGGCAGGTTGGGGGTCTAGCCCACGCTGCTGAGGGAAGGGGCGATGATGGCTATTGAGTACATGGGGAGGAAGGTTTTGTTGGAGGAGATTGATTACTGCTGGGTAAGTGTTTAGGCCTACGAAGATTGCCCTGATTAGCTATCCAGGTTGTTTTATGTCTCATTGGGATCAGTTTAGGCTGAATTCTCGATGTTGCCGGCAATGCTGTTCTGGGATACAGCCCTGTCCTGCAGAGCCAAGTTGAGTTGCTTCTAAGCAGTCTCGCTCGACCACCCGCAGATGTTTGAGATTTAGTTGGAGTGCTGGCGGCTGCTTGTTTGCTGGTACTCCCTGAAATGGCCCATCTACTATGACTATCTTTAGAGTGGGCAAAACACATCGCAAATTACTACGTTGTCGTTTTCTTGCGGCTTTGCTCTTTTTGGGTGTTGGGTGTTTATGAGGAGGGGAGACTTTTTAGGGGGGGTTTTGAAGAAGCGCAGCAATTAGTGCCTTGAGAAGTGTGCACTGAAGGCCGAACCACGGTTGTTTCTTCTAATTTTGATTCTGCTGCCTTCCAGCTAAAGAGGAGCATACTGTCCGCCAGAGCCCTCGATTTTGCGTCTTAGCGCAAGCTTCTTGTTCTTGGACCTGCTGGATCTCTGGAGATGGTAGGGCCGCAAGTGGGTTTTGGTGAGTTGCGTTTTGGAAGGAAAGTAGCCGGGTGATGGATGGTTGGGGTTGTGTGGGTGGCGCTGAGGGTAATCATATGGGTTGTTGGCGGCAGTGTAGTGCTGAAGGGAGAGTTTGAGTTCGCTTCTGATGAGTTTGAGCTGGCGATGTTTATTATTGCTAATTTTCGTGTCCATCATAGAAGAATAATTGTTCTATACTAGCCAATATCCAAATAACACTGCATTGCACTGATCACAAACCCAATAAGACCGATTAAGGTGGGCTATTAGTTCGGAGTTGGAAATCAGGGTCAACTAAATCAAGAGGTGATGAGGTGGGCTGATGAGGTAGATGAAGTGGGCGGGCTGATGAGGTGGACGGTGTTGCCTTGGGTTGCAGTTTCGTAGAAGAAGTAGCACTCCTTGGCCATTTCCTAGCTGAGCTCTTCCTAGGCAAAAAGTTTATCGTTCTTGAAAAACTGGACGGTCTGGTCCAGAATGCCCACCCGAACCTTAAGTCGGTCGAACTTGTCGAACTTCATAGGGATGGGTACAATCGCAAGACGGTTGAGGGTTTGGTACCTGCAGCCGAAGTAGCCGACGACTTAGAATGGCCAGCAGCTACGGCTAAGTTTCAAGGCTCTGGCTCCTAAAACGCCCACTGTGAAATCATGATGAGCAACTTTGCTAGGGATTATGGTGAACTCCTGGAAGGGTGGGGTGACGGGCAGTCTATGATAAATGTGGGAAAAGGCTTTTTCTGGGTGTGTTTTCGTGATTTCAAGGTAAAATTTATTCTGCTTGAGTTAGTACTTTGAGAAAAGCTAGCTGGCAGAGAAATCCACAAGGGGACAAAAAAGACGATTCATAGACTTGCAAATTGCTTTGGCTATCTATTATCCTTTCTTGATATCATTCAGCCTCTTCACATAAGCCTATCTTACTAATCCTGCTATGATTTCTTTGTATTATTTATGGGACTTCCCTTTAAGGCTCAGTTGAGGCCGCTCTTCAATCCTTGACTCAGGCATCTCTTTAGTCTTGACACTGGCTTAAGACACGGTTGGCTATAACATGTGAGTGTGGGTTGACTATAACTTGTGAGTGTGAGTTGGGTATTCGGGCTCTAACTCTTGTCTGATGACCTCCTTCGTTTGAAACAGCTACCTTAGTTTGCGTTTGATGATCACATATTTTGATACTCCCTACAAAAGTTTCCTTTTTATCTATTTCTGATCCAAGATTTCTTAGTTTTCTCCTTCCTAGAACGAGTAACCAAGATTGAACCCTTTTTACCTACCCCCTTTTTCTGCTTCTGAGCTTGCCTTTTTTTCTGGTTGTTTGTTTGCCTTTTTTTGTATTTCTTTGTTTGCCTCTTTGGGCCTTTTTGCCTTTTTCTCAGTTTCTTCATCTGAATCAATCACAATGCATTATTTTTAATTGACCTTTTTTATCCTCAAGGCTTATGGACCACGTAAAAGAGAACGAGCAAGAAAGATGTTCTTCTTAGGTTGTTACTAAGGCTCCTATATCTGGGCTTGCCTCATAAGTTAGTTTGCTGTGATGAGGGTAGAAAAAGTCGGAATATTATGAAATTAATTTGAGTGGTTTTATTTGTTGATCCTAGTTTAAATGCAGATTCCCAGCTATTCAACTCTTTCAAGCTAGGCATTGGCCTCATTTAGTTCTTTTTGGCAGTTTGCGATATCAAACTAGTTGATTAGTATCTTTATCCAGCCATAACCTATAACAAAGTTACTGAATCAACCCTTAGTAAAAATGGCAATATTAATCATTTGTTCTGCACGATAATAGCAAAGGCTTCCAGCACAATCGCTTTGATGGGTAGGTAGTAGCCACTCCCTACAAACAAACTGTAACTAATCGCAGGCAAGGCCTACTGTATCAGCATCTGCTTCTTGTTCGCGAGGGCATCCTTTTCCTGCTTCAGTCCTTCCTTCATCCTTTAGATGTATTCTCGGTTCTATCTCGTTTACTCGTTGTGGTCGGTTGCCATGAAGCTGTACCGGTAGCAGGATGAGAATTTTATGCCCAGTTCTTTCACTGATTAGATTACTGAGTGCTTTTGGTTTTTTGCGTCTTCCTTCAAGTTTTGGCCTAAAACCAGCCCCAAATCACTGTAACGAAGCTACTTTTTGCGCAGAAGAGACTCCTCCAAATAAGTGCCTTCAGCTGAATTTTAGGCCTTTGCAGGGTCACCCACATTATTGTTTGAAACCTTTTTCTAAATATCCATCTAATTGATCTTTTGCCTCAAAACTTCAAGCTCCTTGAGCAAAGTCCTCACCATGTTCAATCCTCGAGCGGGTTTAGCCTCACCCCTTTAAAGCTAGCACTTGACTGTATCTAGTTTTTTGTAGACTTCAAAGATATCGTTGCTGTCGATGACTCCGTTCTGATCCTGATCCCAAAACCGGAAGGCCAGCACAGACCACAGCCGGGGACCAGCACTCGCCAACTTTTAAACTGCCCCTTTGAAGTCTTCCACAGTCATGTTGTCTGACATCTTACTGTTGAGCTCAAAGAAATGGAAAGCTTGTTCTGGCAGCAGGGGAGCTACCAAGGTTGAATCAGTGAGGTAGTTCATAAAGACCTATTTCGCAAAATTGGACTTTGCATTGAATACCTTAGACTTCTAGTTGACCGCCATGTTTGCTACAGTGGCTTTAGAACGCCCAAGGTTTGAGGGTTGGTCTCGATCGGCTGGCTCTTATACCAGTGAATTGGCTTGACTGCTCTGCTTCCTACAGAACAAGTCCCAGACTTTCATATCAACGGAGTAGCGGTCGCTCAAACTGTTTTTCTTATTGCCTCTTATTTTCTACAGTTTCTAGCTTACGTCCAAACTGGTAGTTAGAGGTATCAGTTTCTTCTATTTGCGAACTATTATGTGATCTTTTTTGTCATCTATATCCTCAACCGCACTCAGGAAGCTTGAAACCTCATAGGGCTCAACTGAATGTTTTAGACTCTTTTCGCGAGACCTGCTCAGAGACTGCTTCAAATGGTCAGAATTGCTGCTCATGGGGAGTGATACTCTGTGCTGTTTCAGGTTAGTCTTCTCTAAAATTGAATGCTCTAGGCTGCTGAATGAAGTCCTATTGTAACGGATGGTGGGAGCAGTTGGCTGTACTTTGTTTGTCACGTAATTGCTCTTTGAGAAAGAGGTGGCATTTTCCCTCCGAATGACATCTGCAGTCAGCAATATGCTGGCAGGCTTTGTGCTATGATGAGCCTTAATGTTGGGCAAGAGGGTCGTGGCTATTGGCGTTGAGGCGTTGTGCATTTGCTGACGAGTGTAGTTAATGAGATTGCCGTAGAGCCGTTCGCGAATGAATTACTTGAGACAATGCCCCATTAGTGTTTCTGCTTCCTTGCGTTGGATGATGGGCGGGGGTGGCTAGGGCTGAAGCGGGTTGGTGTGGGCGTTGATGGCTTCGATGAAGCCAGAGGGTAGTTCTCTCCTCTGCATTGTATTATCAATGAATATGAACTAATTTTATTAGTGAAGGCAAAGTCCATTATAATGAACATGAATCACCTCTTTTGGATAACTCTAACCTAATGTATCACAGAATACAGATGTAAAATTCATGGCTCAAGGGACAACCATGATACTCTGGTTGACATCTCTCTAGGGGTGTTTTCTAATCTGATAGTAAATATTATAGGCTTGCAAATATCATATCTCTTACAATTTGCCCTTATGCTTTTTTGTTATCTTCCCCTACAGCAAGCTGGTCTTCAGCCGCTTTCGACAGTTGATCAGGTGGCTATTCTGGCATCCGTGGTCCTCTGGCAATCTGTGCGCATTACAATGGTTCAGGCCGCAGAAGCTGCAACAAACCCCTAGTAAGTGAGTCTTACGATCACATGAAAAGCACCTGTTGGTGGTGGTGGAAATGAACTCAGGAATGGTTCTTTTGAGCTTCATGTAGGCTTTTTCCTCCTCATCAGAACACTAAGAAATACAAGTTTCACTGTATTTGCTTACAGTTACATCACTTCTGTCTTCTTTCTTTTTGTCTTTCGATTAGACCTAATCCTTTGATTAGAGTTCATCTTTCTCCTTTTACTCTGGCTTTTACTCGTGCTCAGCCTTCTTTTCCTCCCCAGGAAGTGACTGTTCCTACGCTTTATCATACAGGGGTTAAAGATTGCTAGTAGGTTGATTTGGCGGTTACTGTGCAGGTGTACTTGCCTAAATCGTGTTAGGGCAGTCTTTAGGTTTCTCTTACTTGTGCTATGCATCTTACTTATGCTAAGCTGCCGAGGAAAGGCATCCGAGGCACTCAGTCTATGGCGCTTCGCCTTAAGCGTCCTTATTCAGTGCTCTTTCCATGATGGATTGCGAAGCAAAGGTGTTATGTAATGAGGGCTGCGCGTTTTTAAAGGCCAATCAGGCTTCAAATCTATAAATAACTGGGTCTCCCCAAAGGTTGCAAAGGGGTTGGTTTACTTTTATCTGAGTCATAGGCAATCAAGAAGTGGTAACAATGCGAGTACAATTTTTATTCTTAGTGTTGTATATGAATCAGCGAAGAGTCTGGGTCTGCGTTGCTCCGATCATCCTCTGCAGCTCTAGCTCTCTGTTTTCCAAGAATCTCCAAACCAATTCCAGGTCGCTGTCGATGCGTTTTTCTGCTTCTGTTGTCTACATACGCTTTTAATTACTGTTTGGATGCTCTATAGATCACAGTTGAGGCATTACAGCTTAGAGAAGAGTTATCTTTCCACTCCTTCGTCCAACTTTACTTCTTACCCAATAAAGCTTTCGAGGATACTCACGAATGCTTGATTGAACTCTTGAAAATGAGTGTTTTGGTTCATAGAATCAAGTGGGTTTACACAGGTGTAATATTATAGTTGGGCTAAAGTTAGTCTATAATAAAGGCTGCACTCATTACAGATACTTTTTGGTGCCAATCTGCAAACAAAATGAGCTTGCAGTTGATTGTTTGGCAGCAGAATGAAGGTTTATCTATTTTGTTTGCAAAGTTTCAACTCCTCCATTCTGGTTCTCCACAAAGGTTGTCTCATTAGTTTCCCCAAATCTCTTAGTCCAGCTATACATGACTTCTCGGCTATTATGCTCAAATGTGCTGCATTATACAAATTAGATGACCAATAATAAGCCGGGCAAGACTCTCGAGGACATCATCTACGATGACGTAGACCACTTCAACAGGATGAGCTTCATAAAGGCTGCAGAAAACCACCTCGCCCAGGCCCCCCTCGAACCCAACACCATGGCCCAGCAGATTGAACAATACGAGACCGTCTTCAGGAACTATTACTATGCCACTCAGATCCTCAACGACAGCAAAAACCACGAGTTCTTCGAGGAGGCACTCAAGGAACTGCACCCGACCGTCAAGATCAAGACCCCGGCAAAGAACATCTTGCGGCTGGTTACCAAGGTCTTCGTGCAGGAACTGGCCTAGACTTGCTTTGAAGTGATGGAGAAGGCGAAGAAGGAAGACGTGGACGCGGAAGTAGTCTAGGATGCCACCAAGTTGCTGGAAAAGCGCAGAGCCAAAAGAGTCAAGTTCGGCAAACTATTCACTCAGCTCCACTGACTTTGATTTCATTCAAGAATCTACTAAAATCTGGCAACACTACCCAACCATTGCTCTAACTTTGATGACCAACTTTGGTCGGCTTTTGCGGCATTCGTGCTGAGTAAGGGTGGTTTGGACGATGGTGTGGCAAAAATGGAGTTACTGGGAGTTGAACCCAGGGCCTCGTGCATGCTAAGCACGCGCTCTACCAACTGAGCTATAACCCCGTCATGCTATCTCTCTCAGTGCTCTACAATTATAGCACTTCCGGCCGCCGAGTAGACTAAAACTGGACTACGAGTAGACTAATAAAAATGGCTTTATTTGGCCTCTAGACTTTTGGCCGGTTGAGTTACCTCAGCTGATTCAAACTCAAACTAGTTGATTTATAGATTGCCCGAAGGTCAAGAGGAGGGAGTTAGTACTCTTTTTGAGTGAGTTGTTGTTGTTTGTGCTGGTTTTGTTGGGTTGAGTGGGTTATTGTTTGAGCTGTATTTTGGGTAAATAGAGTTATAAAGGAGGAGAGGGGCTGGGGTTTGATCAGGAATAGTAGCTCAGTGGTAGAGCGTGGGATTGCAGGTCCTAAGGTCACCGGTTCAATTCCGGTCTGTTCCTTTTTTTAATTATAATGCAATCCATACACTTATCTCCATCAACTAGACTTAAATGCTCGCATCAGCTAGACTATCACAGCCTCAGCAACTAGACTTAAACAGTCTCTTCAACTAGACTTAAACCAACAAACCACCACGATCATGGGACTTCTCTTGTGCAGTTTTACATATTAATGGAGTTGCCATCCTTATTCCGATAAATGGTTGATTCTGTCTGGCTTAGAGCAGTTGCTGTAATCTCTATGGATTACGAATGGCTATAGTCAAAATAACTGGAGTCATAGCTGAATCACAGGTTATTCTTTGAGGTATTAATAATAGTTTAGCGAATGGGGAACAGCAGTGTCTGCTGCCACGACAGCCGTCCCAGCCCATAATAAACCTAAAAGATATAGATCATATAGCCTGTGAGTACTTGTGCCAACCCCACCACGGCTGGCTCTCGCGCCAGGTCTACATTAGATGCCTTGCCCACTTGGGTTATAGAGACCATCAATGATTCCAGTAAGGCACCCCATATCCAAGATCTCTTTCACAACGAGTTGCTGCAGCTCAAAGAAGCGAAGTAGCATGAGGTTGCCGGCTAAAGGTATTTCGGTTAATTGGATGAAGTACATTTTGGATCACTAAGAACAACTTGCCACGAGGATTGGGGGCGATTTATAAGAGTAATGGTAGTTACTATGTTGGTTACTTCAGGCAGGGGCAGGCATCCGGATTTGGCTTTTACTTTTTGAATCAGAGATGCCACTATAGAGGATAAATGATAGATAATAAGGCTCAGTCTAATCACGGATACTTTACTGATGGGGAACTTGAGTATTAAGGGGGGTTCCAAGACAATTAGTTCCACGGGTTAGGCCACTAGAAAACCAAATCTTACTAATTCAACGGGTAGTTCTAGATGGGACGTCGGAAGCAAGGATAGCTCAAGTGGATTGAAGACAATACGCAATATATTTACAAGGGACAGTTCGATGAGAAGGGTAAGTTCTGCGGCAAAGGTACCTTCGAAGTTACTTAGGCAAACTGATTGACACTTTGGGCTATTACGAGGGTGAGTTCGCAGCTGGCAAGAAGGAGGGCTACGGAGTGTACAAGTTCAAAACTGACATCAGGTATGAAGGGTACTACAAGGGCAACCTGAAGCACGGCAGGGGACAGATTGTCAATAAAAATGGGACCATCGTATTCGCGGGAGAATTCCTGGAGGGAGTGCCCCACGGCAAGGGCTACGCCACCGACCTCAAAGGCAACAAATACTCTCTCTACTGGAACTAGGCTCAGTACTCTCACTTCCTGTGATTAATGATGTCAATCATGATTGTTGTATTGAAGTTTACCCACAAAAAGGGTCAGTTTAGTGTCTTCATTGATCAAGTGAATTTGCTGTATGCCAGGGGAGTGTTCAGCAGCAACTATGGCTAGTTGTAGATTGACTTGAAGATTTTAAGGGCTTAGTAAGTGTATTCTTTATATTTTGGCCAGTCTTTGAAGGCATACAGCTCCCGGTAAATGTAGTAACAGTAGGCCTGCCAAAACTTCAGTCTGGCTCTTTAGGGCCGGTAAGACTCCACAGACCTTATCAGATTGTCGACTTCGCACAGCGAAATGTCACCTTCAGCTACCCCCCACTTTAGGCTGTAATGGATCAGTTCAAATCTGAGCTTGAGGTTGAGCTACAAAGGCAGAGTGTGCTCCTTCTGCAGAAGAGTTCTGGCCAGACGGAAGCTGTCTTTGCGACCGCCTTCATTCAACCCATTTGGGTCATATGGACTATTTTGGCGGTTTGGGGTGAGATTGGAGCATTAAAGCATACGTAAGATGATGGTATGTTAGTAATCTTAAGTGAGACTGTTGTTACTGCGAATTTATTTGTATATTTTCACTGCTTATTCGTACATTTCCCACTGCCGGTACAGCTATGCAAGGTTTTTCAGCAGGCCTAAAAGATTGAGACTCCTATCTTCTTAATAGATTCTGAGGGCCTCGGAGAAGCAGCAGAAGGATTTCGAATGCTGCTGCAGGAATAGCTCACAAAGTCCCAAATTGTTGAGCCTTTTTGCTTTCTTTTGGGCAGACTACGCAAGGTCTTCATACTGAAGACATTCCCTGGCTTTGCGCAAGAGTTAGACTTTATTGCGTGTTTTGTGGCCTTAAGTGCCAGGTTAACTGTGATATTAGAACTGCTTTAAGTAGGCCATTCCGAGCAGCCTTTGGAAGCTGTGCTTGTACATACTCAGATGCTTCTACTAGCAATCCAGTTCTGCGAGTTGCACAAGCACCCTCCTGCAGCTGTCCTCCACACATTGCCACTATCCGCAGTGATAAAGGCTAGAAACCTCCCTCAGAGTGACCTAAAGCTGTTAGATTACACTTTGGATTACACTTTGGGCTTCAGGTGGTTTTAAGTTGGTCTAAGTCTTCAGCGGTGAGATGGAGGGGATGGAAGAGATGATGCCTTAAAGTTCGTGCCTTGAGTAATGGAGAGTGCGATGGGGAGTAGGGTGGGTTTCTGGGAAGAAGGTGCAGTCACTGATGGAGTACATGCTCTTGACCTCCAAGTGCATACTTAGTTTGAATTTCCATATTAGGAAACCAAATAAGCTAATGACCAACTAATCAAATACTGCAGCTGATCTTGTCCGCAGCTGAGTTCAGAGGAATAAGCAAATACATTATTTATGTGTACTAAGCCCCAATGCCGAATCAAACCAGTCTCAGTGGCTGCTATCCGTTGCTAGCGGGAGGTTGGCTTCTGTATACTCGGTTGATTAAATATCAAAAAAAACCATTCGGGAAAATGCTCTTCAGCTTCTTAGTGTTCTTCACTTTGCACGCTCTACGGTGGATCACTTCCAGGCTGTCTTTGTCACGCTTCTACGCTGAGCCCGCCTCGCAATCGGTACTGCCTCTGCGCTCCCCTGCCCACACCTGACGCTGCTGTGAGTTCTGACAATGCACACTCAGCTCCCCCATCAGTTACTTTCGACCACAGTCGCTTATGAATGAGCTCTGGTTTACCCGCTAGATGGCACTCACCTCCACCTCTTACAGTCCACCCTCCCCTTTCTCCTCTTAT
>Ga0316217_10000900_pt1 | contig 40210 bp, 32 predicted proteins | sample 1anoAmetaG_FD_203633 | JGI IMG/M metagenome (GOLD analysis project Ga0316217, IMG submission 203633) | Freshwater microbial communities from Trout Bog Lake, Wisconsin, USA - 1anoA | ecosystem: Environmental > Aquatic > Freshwater > Lake > Hypolimnion/Profundal zone | place: USA: Wisconsin...
CTGGAGGCTGGGGTCCGCCTGGGACTGCCCTGCCTGATCGGCACCCCTGCCTACGCCATGGAGGTCCAGGAAGAGATCACCGAGCTGGCCCGGCACCTGGGCTGCCCCGAACCCCTCATCTACGCACCGGGAGACTGAAGCATGGGAATCCGGAAGGAAGCACCGCCCCGCGCCGCCATCACCTTCGATATCGACTGGGCTCCCGACTGGGCGATCGACCTGTGCGCCGACCTATGCCGCCGGGCAGGGGTCCCCGCGACCTTCTTCGCCACCCACCCCAGCCCGGTCCTGGCCGACCTCCGGCAGGAAGCCGGCCGCTTTGAAATCGGCATCCACCCGAACATGCTGGCGGGGTCCGATCACGGCCAGTCGCCGGAAGCCGTCCTCGACCATTGCCTCGAGATCGTCCCGGAGGCGGTCTCCATGCGCACGCATGGACTCTACCAGTCCACGCCGTTCCTGGCCGCGGTCTGCAACCATACCTCCATCGAGGCGGACCTTTCCATCCTGCTCCCCTTCCATCCGAACCTGCAGGCGACCGCCATGCACTATGGCAGCCACGGCCGGTGTCTGGTCCGGCTGCCCTATTTCTGGGAGGATGACCTGATCGCCGGCTGGCCCGGATGGGACTGGTCCCGCCCGCTCCGCCTGCCCCAAGGCAAGGGTTTGCAGATTTATGATTTCCATCCCATCCACGTGGCGCTCAACATGGCCGGCATGAACACCTATGAGTCCTTGAAAGCCTTTATGAATGGGCGTCCCATGAGGTCATTGACCGAAGCCGAGTGCCGCCCTTTCCACAACCCGGGGTCCGGCACGCGCACCTACCTGCAGTCTCTGCTCGCCGGCAAGGATGGCGCGGGCTTCGCCACCGCCCGGACGCTGGCCAACCAGATGATGGCCTCCAAGCCATGAGAATCGCGGTCCTGGGAAGAACCCGAATGCTGCTGGACGCTGCCCACCGGGTGGCGGCAGCCGGGCACGAGATCCCGCTCGTCCTCACCTGCCGCGCCGACCCCCACTCGGGCGCCAGTCCAGATGATTTCCGCAGGCTCGCCCAGGACCATGGCGCGGCCTTCGCCGCGGACGGCCGCATCAATGCCCCGGACCGGCAGGACATGATCAGGGCGGCGCGCTGCGATATGGGCATCTCCATCAACTGGCTCACCCTCATCCACCCGTCCACCCTCGCCTTGTTTCCCCGGGGCATCCTCAACGCCCACGCCGGAGACCTGCCCCGTTTCCGCGGCAACGCCTGCCCGAACTGGGCGATCCTCACCGGCGAGCCCCGGGTCGGCCTCTGCATCCATGAAATGGCCCAGGAGCTGGATGCCGGCCCCGTCCTGCTGCGGGACCATTTCCCGCTCTCCGACAGTACCTACATCAGCGAGGTCATCGCCTGGCTCGACCGCCAGGTTCCCGCCTTGCTGGCCGAGGCGGTGGAACAGGTCGCGACGGGGCAGGCCCGGCCCCAGCCCCAGGCGGCCGCCCCCGAAGCCAGCCTCCGCTGCTATCCGCGCAGACCGGAGGACGGGCTCATCGACTGGGCCATGCCTGCCAGCCGGATCAGGCAGCTGATCCGGGCCACCTCCCTTCCTTACCCGGGAGCGTTCACCTACCTGGAGGGCACGGAACGTGTCACCATCTGGCGGGCGGAGCCCTGGGCCCCGCCCGGACCGTTCCTCGCGGTGCCTGGGCAGATCTGCCTGCCGGTGGAAGGCGATCCGGTCGTGGCCTGCCTGGACGGCATGCTCCGCCTGACCGACATCAGCCTGGACGGCCTGGGCGAGGGAATCCCCGCCAAGCGCCGCCTCCTTGGCAGCCTGCGCAACAGGCTCGGCCCCCCGGCCCGGAGCGGCCCCTGAGGCATCAGGGCTTGCGGGCCACGACAGTGATGCCGGCCTCCTCCACCCGCAGCTGCTCCAGCTCCAGGGCAGCCGAGTCGACCCATTCCCTCACCTCCTCCGGCGTCTGCCGGTGGCAGTTCATGGGACGGAACCAGTCAAAATTGACATGGTTCATCTCCTCCAGAGTCCAATCCTCACGGTAGAAAGACTTGCATATGTTCCAGTAGAAGAAGCGCTGGAGATCGAGGCTCCCTTTGCGGATCCCCAGCAGGGGCACATCCTCGGGCACCTCCAGGGTCGCTTTCAGCTCCCCGAGGGCCTTCCCGAGTCTGGTCAAGGGCTCCAGGGCCGCCCAGGCCTCGGTGTCGCTCAATCTCTGAAGCTTTTCCCGGATGAGATCATCGGTGAATTCCCTGATCACCGCCTTGCGGGCATAGACGTAGAACAGGAACCGCCCGCCCGGCGCCAGCTTCCTGACCAGGGCATGGAAAGCGCCCCGGGGATCGTCGGTATGGTGCAGGACCCCCTCCGAGAAGATGAGGTCGAAGGAACCGTCCGGGACCGGCAGGTCCAGCAGGCTGCACTGCAGGAAATCGCCCGGCATGCCCCGTTCCGCGAACCGGGTGCGGCCCACCTCGCAGGCCGAGGAGATGTCCACGCCGAGATAGTCGTGCTGCCGCAGGTGCTCGCCGAAGAACATCAGGGCCGAGTTGCCGGAACCGCAGCCCGCGTCCAGGATCAGCTTCCGGCCTCCGCCATCGGCCAGCCAGCGGGACAGCCGCTCCGGGTCGCCTTGGCAGTATTTCTCCAACAACCATCCGCGCCCGGCCTCCTGCACCGCCGGTGATTCATAGCTATCCCGCCGGGCCCACTTGAAGCCGAACGCTTCGCGGGTCTGGTCCTGGGTGGAAGAGGCGGCAGGACAGCCGGCCGGAGGCATCAGGTTCAATCTGGAGCATGCGGACATGGGGTTCTCCCTGGTTGGGTTCGCGCCTTCCAGGAGGCGTGCGCCGTTTTGACAATGCCGCTGCCGACATCCGCCCGGTGGCCATCAGCAGCCCGGAAAGGTCTGCAACCGGTCCAGGCATCCCCCCTCCAGCTTGGCCTTTCCCAGCAGCCGGGCCAGGTCCGCCAGGCAGCGCCGGGTGACCGGGCTGAGCGGCGGCGCGGCGGCGTCCAGGAGGTCCAGGAAAGCCTCGACGTCCTTCTGGATCCGCGGGTCCCCGGGCGCCATTCCGCCCTTGAGCAGATCCGCCACCCGGACCTTGACGGCGCCGCCCGCCACCGCCAGGTTCAGCTGTCGGACGATCCCGGGGCTGGCGTAGGTCTGCAGGAAGCGCTTGGCCAGGAAGGGGATGGTCTGGCGGCCCACGTGCTGCAGGTCGTGGTGGGCCAGGCCGTCCACGCTGCGCAGTTCCTCCATGACCATCTCGAAACCGGGGAAGTAGTGGGTGTCCCCGGGATGCCGGGCCACGAACAGTTCGGCCGCGACCCGCAGCACGCTCTTGCAGTAGACCCCGTCGACGATGGGATCCCCGCCCTCCGCCAGGACAGCCGAGGCGAACAGGTAGCGCTGGGGCGACAGCGCCAGCACGATCACCGGCGGGGTCCCGCCCCGGATCCGGGCCAGGCGCCGGCGGATCCCCTCCAGCATCTCCACCTGCTCCTCCACGCCGGGCACGGACGAGGCGGCCAGTTCCACGGGCATTTCCGCCACCCGGGTGATGGGGCGGCCGCCGTCCCGGAGGCGCATGACCCGGGCGGTGCCGAGGGTGATGACGAAGGTGGCGGCGGAAAGGATGTCGGCCCGGCAGGCCTCCAGGTTCAGGCGCAGGCAGGCCAGGGCCTTTTCCCGCCCTTGACCGCCATGGAAGCGCAGACCGTCCAGGTTGAGGGGAAAGGCCAGCAGGGAGCCGTCCTCCAGGGTCAGCAGGTCCTCGTCTCCGGGAGGGCGCCCGGAGTCCAGCAGATCCAGGAACCCGAGCAGGGAATCCGCGCCGTAGTGATGGCAGTAGGTGGCGTCATAGAGGGTCCTGAAGCCCGCCTCGGCCATGGCCAGCAGCATCTCCCCGCACAGGCAGGTGCCGAAACCCATGACCGGGCTGGAGAAGTCCTTCAGCAGGGGCACCGGCCGGGTGGTGACGCAGGCCCGCTGGGGCTGCAGGGCCATGGGCAGGAAGTCATCCATCTAGCGCCCCTCCAGGAGTTCGGTCAGCACCAGGCGCACCAGGCGGTAGGAGGTGATGCGGTCCACGTCGTCGCCCGGGATGGCCACCTGGAACTCCTCCTCCAGGGCCCACACCAGGTTGAGGTGCTTGAGCGAATCCCAGGACTCGATGGTGTCGGCGCTGGCGTCCTCGCCCAGTTCCGCGGGATCGATCCGCAGCACGGCGGCCATGACCTGTTTCAGTTTGGCTTCATTCAGCATGGAGAACCCGGATCCAGGGAGTGGGAGGCACGGTCATGGCATCGAACGTTCCATCATACCTGCGGGCGCCGCCTTCCTCGGCAACCCGGGGCAGACCGAGGCGGTCGAAGAAATCGGCCACCTGGCCATTCTTCGCCGTGGGCAGGTAGGCGGCCCGGATCCGCGGGCAGCCCCGGCTCCGCGCGCACGCCGCCAGGACGTTCCAGACCGGGAACTCCAGGCCCCGGCCCAGCACCCGGCAGCTCAGCAGGAAGCTGTCCACCTCGGTCACGCCGTCGCCCCAGCGCACGATCAGCGCTCCGGTCAGCCCCGCGCCGCCGAACCGGTCCTCCACGGTCAGGGAGAACACGGTGCAGTCCGGATCGGCCATGCAGCGGGCGATCTCCCCCGCCCCGCAGCGCCGGGTGGTCAGGTTGAACTGGTTGGATTTCTGGGTGAGCTCGGCGATCCGGGCGATGCCGCCTGGATCATCCACGGCCACCGTCAGGCGCAGATCCAGGGAGGCCAGGTAGTCCTCGGTGCTGGCGAACCGGGCCCGCGCCTGCTCCGCCTGCCCCCGCCGGAGGTACTGGCCGGTCCGGGACGCCGCGTCCGCGCCTTCCGGGAACAGTTCGGCGATCTCGGCCAGGATCTTCGGATAGTCCGACAGCTGCCCGGGCACCTGGAACGCCCGGACCATGGGCAGCCGGCTGCGGACCGCCTCCACCTCGAAGGCGGAGTCATCCAGGAAGACGAAGGATTCCAACCCGAGGTCCAGTTCCCGGGCCAGGGCTTCCAGGTTCTCGACCTTGTCCTGCCAGTTGACCTTGCGGGCCGCGAAGTGGCTGGCGCGGAGCACGGAACCGGGGTGCGAGGCGAGGATCTCCTCCACGTCCCCGGGGTTGTTCCGGCTGCAGAGGGCCAGCAGGACGCCCCGGGCCTCCAGGCTGGCGAAGACGTGCTGGGCCTGCCAGAACACGTTGGCCGGGAAACCGAACGGGCCCAGGCGGATGCCCTCGGCCAGGTCCTCCCCGGCGGTGCCCCCCCAGAGGGTGTTGTCGCAGTCCAGGACTAGGACCTTGCGGAACTCGCCGCCGAATTCCCGGGTGAGGACCGCGATCCTCCGGGCCAGTTCACTGTGGAAGGCGGGGGTGTAGGGGGCCAGGGCGCGCAGGTACGTGCGCGGATCCAGGGCGCGGGCTTCCCCCACCTGGCTGAGCACGCCGGCGAGCTCCAGCCGCTGCACATTGGGGAAGGCCCGGGCCTCCTCCGCGAGGGCCTGGTCGAAGCGCCGGACCGCCTCCCGGACGCCCGCGCCGGCATACCGCTGGCAGGGGTGCAGCCCCGCCAGCACCACCCTGGGGATGGCCGCCCCCGTCTGGAAGGCCATCCGGTACCGGGCCCGGAGGTCGGCTTCCTTGGCGTCCAGCAGCGCCGGGGCCAGGTGCCCGGCCTGGGCCTCGAAGGCCGGCAGCAGAGCGTCGAAGAAGGGCAGCAGCACCACCAGGTCCACGCCCTGGGCCTGGAACCGCTCCATGTCGCCGATGGGGTCGTCCAGGCTGCCGGCGGCCACCCGCAGCCTCACCCCGGCCAGCACCGCCTGGCGCCGGAGGAACGTGCCGAGCAGGTCGATGGTGACATTGGACGACAGGCCCGCCGTCGCCGGCCGCAGCCCCGGGTCGGCCTCCGCGGCCTCCAGGGCCCCCAGCACCGCCGCCAGGGTGGCCGCGGGATCCCGCAGGACCGCCAGGGGCGCGCTCACCTCATGTCCATTCCGCCGTTGACCCGGAGGGTCTGGCCGGTCACGAAGGCCCCGTCCGGGGACACCAGGTAGGCCACCGCGCCGGCCACGTCCCAGGGCTGGGCGAGGCGGCGCAAAGGCGTCTGCCGGGCCACCCCCAGCTGGACCTTTTCGGGCACGGAGCCGATGAACGAGGTTCCGGTCATGCCCGGAGCCACGCAGTTCACGGTGACCCCCGAAGGGCCGGCCTCCGCCGCGAGGCCCCGGGCGAAGGCCGCCAGGGCCGTCTTCGCCACGGTGTAGCCGGTCCACCCCGGGGCGGGAGGGGAGTCCACCGCCTGCGAGGTGATGAAGACGATCCGGCCCTGGCGCCGGTCCACCATGGCCGGCAGGCAGGCCTTGACCAGCAGGAAGGCGGCCTTGAGCTGGACGTCCAGGTGCCCCTGGAAGTCCGCCCATTCCATGCCGGCGAGGGGCCTGGCGATGTTGGCCGATGAGGCGTTGTGGACCAGGACGCCCACCCCGCCAAAGGCGTCCGCGGCCATGGCGGCCAGCGCTTCGACCCCTTCCCTGGATCCCACATCGGCCCGGGCCGCGATCGCCCTGCCGCCGCCCCGGACGATCTCCTCCACCAGCCGCGCCGCCCGGTCCTTGCGATCGAGATAGTTGACCACCACCGGATGGCCCGCCTCGGCCAGGCGCCGGCAGATGGCGCTGCCGATGCCTCCGGAGCCGCCGGTGACGATGGCCGCCTCCAGGGACGGCGCGGGAGCGGGCACCGGTTCCGCGGGCGCGAGCACCTTCACCTTGCCCGCGCCGGCGAGCACCCGCTGGCGGTGCTGGTTCAGGATCTCCATCTCCAGGTCCAGGACCTGGTCCCGGTCATGCTTGCCCACCACCTCGCAGCTGACTTCGAGGCTGTCCCCCAGGCGCACCGGCAGGAGGAAGTCCATGGACTGGCTCAGCCAGAGGGCGCCGGCCCCCGGAAGCCGGGTGCCGATGAGGGTGGAGAGGAAGGACGCGCCCAGCATGCCGTGGACGACCACATCCTTGAGCGCGGTCGCCTCGGCGAAGCCGGGGTCCACATGCAGGGGGTTGTCGTCCCCGGTCATGGCCACGAAGGCCCGGATGTCCTCCTGGGTGATGGTTCTCGCCAGGCTGCGGCGGTCACCCACCTTGATGGCCCCGTAGTCCGCGAACGCCTTCATGCCCCCCTCCAGGCAAGAAAGATAGCCACCCTGTTTCCAGAGAGGCATGGAATCTGCTGGATAATATTCCTGCCCGTCCCCTGGAGGAAGCCTTGACCGATGCCAAGAAGCCGCGGATCCTGCTGATCGCCGACTGCCCCGGCTGGATCTTCGAGCGCCACGCCAAGACCCTCCAGGCCCACCTGGCCGACGAACTGGACATCGACGTCGCCTACCTTGGCGACGAATTCGACGAGGCCGCCTACGACCTGGTGCACCCGCTGGAATGGTACCTCGTGCCAGAGGGCATGCCCCGGCAGCCCTGGAAGTGGGTCACCGGGATCCGTTCCCATTCCAGCTGGGAGGGCCGGGATCTTCCGGCCCTATGCCAGCTGCTGCGGGCACGGTTCAGCCGGATCTATGCGGTGAGCGCCCGCCTCCAGGCCCTGTTCCGGGACGGACTGCCTGGCCTGGCGCTGCTTCCCCACGGTGTGGACACTGGGCATTTCCGCCCATCCGGGCCTCCCCCCGCCCCTGGATCGGAGCTGCGGGTAGGCTGGGCCGGGAACCGCAAGGTCGCGGTCAAGGGTTTCGAGGAATTCATCCGTCCCCTCGGGGAACTGCCGGGGGTCCGCCTGGTCTTCTGCGGCTATTCAGACCGGCTGCTGAGCTTCGACGAGATGCGGGCGTTCTATGAATCCATCGATGTCTACGTGTGCTCGTCCCTGAGCGAAGGGCACAACAATTCGCTGATGGAGGCCGCCGCCATGGAACGGGCCATCGTCACCACGGACGTCGGCACGGTCCCGGAGTACCTCCAGGACGGGCAGAGCGCGCTGATCGTGGCCCGGGAGCCGGGTGCCTTCAGACAGGCCATCGAGCGGCTCCGGGGAGATCCGGAACTGCGCGCCCGGCTCGGGTCCGCGGCGCGGAAGGCGGTGCTGGCCCATTACCCATGGCAGGCGAGGCTGAAGGACTACCGGAATTTCATGATGGAGGCCCTGGCCCTGGCCAGGCCGGCCCCGGGGCCCGAGGTCTTCGTGCTTCCGGAGGGAAGTCCACGCGCGCTGGTGGTCGAGGCGGCGGCGGCCTTCTACCATGCGTTCACCGCGGCGGATCCGGTGACCCTGGTGGTTCCGGACGGGGGCGGCGGCGAAAACCGGCTCCTGGTGGCGTTCCTCGCCCCTCCGCCGGGCCGGGACGCGCCGCCTTCCATCCAGGTGCTGGAAGCCCCTTCAGGAACCCCGTCCGCCAGGGCGTTCGCGAACAGCCATGCCGTAGGGCCGGTACCGGAGACCGCGCCGGTGCCGGACGGAGCCCGCAGCCTGGCCTTCAACCAGGCCAGGGAGTGGATCCGGGGGCACCGCCTGGACCCGGTCCTGGCCCAACTGGATGCGCTGGACACCGCGGTGGGCCGGATCCACGCCTCCGGCCGGCTCGAGGCCATCGTCTGCGGAGCGGCCCCCCTGGGCAGGCTGGCCGCGAAACGCCTGCGCCGGAGGGGCATCGAAGTGCTCGCCATCACCGACCGGACGGCTTCCCGGCACTCCCCCCCGCTGGACGGGATTCCGGTCCTGCCCCTGGAAACCGCGCTGGCCCTGGCTCCCGCCGCGGCCCTGGTGACGGCCCTGGCTTCGGGCCCGGCCGTGGAGCAGGAGATCCTCTCCCTTTGCGGCGGGAAAGAAGTCAACCCGCCCGCCATCTTCCGAGTGATGATCAGCTAGATCCTTCGCCTGGCCTGGAGCAGACGCATGCAGCCAATCACCATCATCATCCCGACCATCGCCGGCAGGGAGGCCAGCCTGGCCCAGGTCATCGCCGGCCTCGAAGCCCAGACCGTCGGGGCTGGCGCCTTCCAGGTGATCATCATCCAGGACGGCGAAGGGATGGCTCCCCCCGAGCCCTCCACCCTCTCCCCCTGGCTGCGGGTGCTGAGCCATGAGCGACGGCGGGGGCTCGCGGCGGCCCGCAATACGGCGGTCGCCAGCGTGGAGACGGAGCTGGCGATGTTCATCGACGACGACATCATCCCGGCCCCGGGCGTCATCGAGGCCCACCTGGCCTTCCACCGCCGGCACCGGGACCCGCTGGTCATGGGCGCGGGCGAGGTGACCTGGAAAGGCCATCCCCACTACAACGGCCTCATGGACTGGAATGAGCACCAAAGCGACTGGTCCATCTTCCGCTCGCTCCGCCCTGACCAGTGTTTCCCCTACCTGGTCGGCGGCTTCACCTCGTTCTGGACCGAGACCATCCGGACCCTGCGCTTCAACGAGACCTTCACCCGCTATGGCTGCGAGGACCATGAGCTGGGCTACCGGTTCTTCCGGCGGGGCGGCCGGCTCCGGTTTGTCGACCAGGCCCCGGGCCTGCACCTCAAGGTCGTGACCGCCGCATCCCTGTACCGGGAAATGCGCCAGGGGATCTGGTCCAAATGGCTGTTCCTGCCCGATTACCCCGACCTCGTCGGAACCCCCACCGGGCTCATCACCGCCGTCCAGATGGAACGGCAGGGGGCGGACCCGGACGTCTTCATCCGGATGCTGGACCAGTTCGCCGCCAGCGCCCACAACCGGATGGCGGTCAGCACCGATCTGCTCATCCGCTTCCTCTTCGGGCTGGCCCATTGCCACGGCCTGATGGATTTCTGGAAGGACCGCTTCCCCGGCTTCGAGGCGGCCGCGGAGCACGTATACCGCGGCTATGTCGCGGGCGAGATGGCGCTGCCCGAGGCCCTGGAGGCGGCCCTGGCCGCCTGCCCCACCATGCCCTGGATCCGGCTGTACGCCGCGCGGCACACCCAGGAACCGGCACTCCGGATCGCCCGGCTCGAGCAGATCCTGGAAGCCCATCCATCCTACGCCCTGGTCTTCCTGGAGCGGCTTGAGCAGCTGTCCGGCGCCGACCGGATCGCCAGCGAGGTCGAGCGCTGGACGGCGGCCCATCTGGCCGGGATGGAGCGATCCAGTCAGCAGGCCACTGCCCTCGCCTGCGGCCGGATCCTGGCCCGCCACGGGCTGGACGGCCAGGCCCTGGAACATCTGCAGTTCGCCGCGGAATTCGAATGCTGGGACGAGGGCCAGCTGCGCTGTGCCCGTCAGGCCTGGCGGGAATTGGCTCTGCGCCACGAGCGCCGCGGGGAGGCGGACCTTGCCGCGAGCTGCCGGGCCCGCCAGTTCCAGCTGTCCGCCGGGACCGTCCGGGAGCTCAAGGACCGGCTACAGCTGTGCGGTCCCCACGAAACCCTGCTCGCCGGCCACCTCGGGAAATGGCTGGCCCTGCTCGGCGAACCCGAGGAGTCCCGGTCATGACCAGGAACGTCCTCCTCATCGTGCCGGAGTGCGACACCTGGGCCGCTGCCTCGGAATGGCCCTATGCGGCCGGCTGGGCCTTCTTCGACGGGCTGACCGAAAACGGCCACTGCTGCACCGTCCTGCCCGATCTCCAGGGCCGCGAGCCCTCCGCGCCGGACAGTTTCCTGGGCCTGGCCCCTGCCCTGCTGGCCGGGCAAAGCTTCGACGAGGCCTGGATCTGGTGCGGATTCACCCATTTCGACCCGGCCTTCTGGCAGTGGCTGGAGGCGGTCGCCCCGGTGCGGATCGGCTTGGCCATGAACCGGCTGCCCGCCCCGGCCAGCCTGAGGCCCGGACCCGCCAGCGCAGTCTGGGATCAGTTGGGCCACTGCACCCACGTCATCGTCACCAGCCAAGCCGAGGTTCCCCTGGTGCGCGAAACCCTGGGAGTGCCGGCCGCCTGCCATGCCGCGATGGTGCCCGAACGCTTCGTCCGCGCCGATGACGCACCCGGCGGCCCGGGGGCGGTCCTGCTCGGGGACGAGGATGCCGTCCAGAGGTTCCGGCAGGAACATCCCTCCATGGCCCGCCAGCCGCTCCACCTCGGGCTCCGGGAGGCGCCTCCCGGCCTGACCGCGCGCTTCGACGGACTGCACGCGGCGGTTCGCCGGCAGATGCTCGAGGGCGGGCTGGACCGGACCGGGCTGGCGTCCTTCACGGCGGACCTGAAGGCCCTGCGCGAAGCCATGCTCGCCTTCCAGGTCGCCAGCTGCATGGCCGGCCAGGTGGTCGTGAACCTGCCCGGCGGCCCCGGCGGCCCCCGGGCCAGGATCGCCGAAGCCGTGGCTGCCGGGATCCCGGTCCTGTGCTGGGACCCGGAAGGTCCCTCGGCCGACCCGGAGTTCCCCACCTTCCAGTCCCCCCGGGAGTTCGGGGCGCTCCTGGATCGGCTGACCGCCAACCCCGGGCTCCGGGAGCGGACCGCCATCGGCGCGCGCAACCTCCTGCTGGTCAGGCACACCAGCCGGATCCGGATGCGCCAGTACCGGCTCTGGCTGGAGCAGGGCACGGCGCCCGGCTACCAGCAGGACTTCGGCTACCGGCCCAGCATCGAGGAAAACCTGTACTATCGGGAATTCTTCGCGAAGGATCCGCTCTGGTCCAGCACCCTGCCCAACAGCGACGAGCAGTCGCGCTGGGTCAAGATCCGGCTGTTCCTGGGAATCCTCCGGGCAGAGCAGGCCGATCCTCTCGCCATCGTCGAAGTCGGCTGCGGCCGCGGCTGGCTGTCCAACCTCTGTACGGCCTTCGGCAGCGTCCTCGGCATCGAGCCGGTGGGCGACGTCATCGCCCACGCCCGCACCCTGTTCCCCGGGCTCCCGCTGCTCACCGGCAGCGCCGACCTGCTGGCCTTCCTGGGCCACGACGGAAGCTACGATGTGCTGGTCTGCTCCGAGGTGATCGAGCACGTCCCCTACGCTCGCCAGGCCGGGTTCGTCCATTCCCTGGCCAGGCTGGTCCGGCCCGGAGGCCACCTGATCCTGACCACGCCGCGGATGGACATCTACCCGCAGTGGGCGGCCAAGTGCGGCCTGCCCGACCAGCCCACCGAAGACTGGCTCACCGAAGCCCAATTGCGCGCCCTGCTCGAGGCCGAGGGCTGCGAGGCGCTCCGGCTCGAACGGGCCTACACCATGGACATCTACCAGGTCTGGCTGTTCCGGAAAAGCCCGGCTCCCGGGAACCGGCGGATCGGCGTGCTGGGGCTCGGCTACGTGGGACTGCCGCTGGCCGTGGCCATGGCCCGGGCCTGCCCGGGGACCGTCGGCTTCGACAGCAACCCGGACAAGGTCCGCGCCCTGCTCGAAGGCGTCGACCGGACCGGGGAGGTGGCCGCGGCGGAACTGGAAGCGACCACCCTGACCATCACCGCGGACCCCGGCCAACTGGCGGACTGCCGTTTCTTCATCATCGCCGTCCCCACGCCGATCGATGCCTGGCACCGGCCCGATCTCCGGCCGGTGCTGGCGGCCACCGAAACGGTGGGCCGGGCGCTGCAGCCGGGGGCGATCGTCGTCTACGAGTCCACCGTCTACCCCGGGCTCACGGAAGAGGTCTGCGGTCCGCTGCTGGAACGGATCTCCGGACTCCGCCAGGGCCGGGACTTCCACCTGGGCTACTCGCCGGAGCGGATCAACCCCGGGGACCGGGAACACACCCTGGCCCGGATCACCAAGGTGGTTTCCGGGGACGACGCGGCCACCCTGGACCAGGTGGCGGAGGTCTACGCCAGGGTCGTCCCGGCCGGCATCCACCGGGCGCCGTCGATCCGGGTAGCGGAGGCCGCCAAGGTGATCGAGAACACCCAGCGCGACCTCAACATCGCGCTGATGAACGAGCTGGCGATCATCTTCGACCGGATGGGCATCCGCACCAGCGACGTGCTCGCCGCCTCCCGGACCAAGTGGAACTTCCTGCCGTTCACCCCCGGCCTGGTGGGCGGCCACTGCATCGGCGTCGACCCCTACTACCTCACCACCAAGGCCGAGGAGCTGGGCTACCACCCGGAGGTCATCCTCGCCGGCCGGCGGATCAACGACGGGATGGGCGGCTTCGTCGCCCAGAAAACGGTCAAGCTGCTCATCGGCGCGGGCTTCCCGGTCAGGGGCGCCCGGGTGGGGATCCTCGGCCTCGCATTCAAGGAGGACGTGCCCGATCTGCGCAACAGCCGGGTGCCGGACATCGCCCGGGAACTCCTGCAGTTCGGCATCGAGCCGCTGATCCACGACCCCCACGGGGACCCGAGGGAAGCCATGGCGGAGTACCGGATCACCCTCCAGCCGCTCGAGGCGTTCCAGGCGCTGGACGCCCTGATCGTCGCGGTCGGCCACCGGCTCTACCTGGACCTGCTCTGCGACGGCGCCTTCCTCGGCTGCCTGAAGCCGGGCGGAGTCCTGGTCGACCTCAAGTCCATCGTCCCGCCAGCCTGGGTCAGCCCCGGCCTCACCTACTGGAGTCTGTGAATGCCGAGTTATCAAGAGGCCCTGCAAGCGCTCAAGGCCCGGCCCCGGACCTGGCTGGTCACCGGCGCGGCCGGGTTCATCGGCTCGCACCTGGTCCAGACCCTGCTGGAGGCCGGCCAGGAGGTGACCGGCATCGACAATTTCTCGGTGGGCTGCCCGGCCAACCTGCGGGACATCCAGGCCTGCGTCCCGGCCCCGGCCTGGGCCCGGTTCCGGTTCATCGAAGGCGATATCCGCGACCTGCGAAGCTGCCGGGAGGCCTGCCGGGGCGCCTGGGCCGTGCTCCAGCAGGCCGCCCTGGGCTCGGTGTCCCGCTCGATCGAGGATCCCCTGGCGACCCACCAGTCCAATGTGGACGGGTTCCTGAACGTCCTGCTGGCCGCCCGGGACGAGGGCATCCAGCGGTTCGTCTTCGCGTCCTCCAGTTCGGTCTACGGCGACCATCCGGCGCTGCCCAAGGTGGAAGCCAACACCGGCACCCCGCTGTCGCCCTATGCCGTGACCAAGGCCATGGACGAGCAGTACGCCAGGGTGTTCCGGCAGATCTACGGCTTCCCCGCCATCGGCCTGCGCTACTTCAACGTCTTCGGCCCGCGGCAGATGCCCGGGGGGCCCTATGCCGCCGTCATCCCCCGCTGGATCCAGGCGCTGATGCAGGGCGGCGTCTGCGAGATCCATGGGGACGGCCTGACCAGCCGGGACTACACCTACGTGGCCGACGTGGTCCAGGCCAACCTCCTGGCGGCCACCGCCGAGGACGCCGCCCTGGGCCAGATCTTCAACGTCTCCTTCGGCGCGCGGACGACCCTCACGGAACTCTACGCCATGATCCAGGACCGGCTGCAGGACGCATTCCCGCAGGTCCGGGGCCGGCAGGCCCGCCACCTGGACTTCCGGGCCGGGGACGTCGCCCACTCCCAGGCGGACACCACCAAGGCCCGGACGCTGCTCGGCTACGACCCCGCCTATCCGGTCGCCCGGGGCATGGCCGAGACCGTCCCCTGGTTCCTCCAGCACGCCGGCTGGCGGTGAGGGTCAGGCGCCCCGGGCCTCCATCCAGAGATCGAGCCATTCCCGCACAGCCCCCTGGCCGCCGGAACGGGACAGGACCCGGCCGGCCCGGGCCAGCACCGCCGGGTGGGCGTCGGCCGGCGCCGCGGACTGGCCGGCGATGGCCATGGCCGGAAGGTCGTTGACGTCGTCGCCCAGGAAGCAGATGGCCTCCAGCGCCAGGCCCTGGTCCCGGGCGTAGTCGCGCAGGGCGGCGGCCTTGTCCCGGCAGTGGCCGCGGACCTCCTCGAAGCCGAACTTGGCGGCCAGGGCGTCCAGCAGGGGCCCGCCTTCGCCGGTGATGAGCACGAAGCGCAGGCCCTGCCGGCGGGCCAGGGACACGCCCATCACGTCCCGGAACGAGAACCGCTTGCTGACCTCCCCGGCTTCGCCCAGCCAGAACCCGCCGTCGGTGAGCACGCCGTCCACATCGAGGGCCAGGGCCCGGATCGCCTCCACGGTCAGGCCCCCTTGCGCCGGAGCTTGTGCATGATCGGGATCTCCCGCTCCAGGAGCCGCTTGTGCGGGTCGCCCAGGGCGGTCTCCACCAGGCGGATGTCCCGCACCAGCCGGTTCAGGCCGCTGGGGCCCACCGAGGCGGCCTGGTCGCTGCCCCACATGGCCCGGTCCACGGTGATGTGCCGTTCCACCGCGCAGGCCCCCAGGGCCACCGCCGCCACGCTGGTGGCGATGCCGGACTCGTGCCCGGAATAGCCGACCGGGATCCCGTAGCGCTGGCGGAACGCGGGGATGACCGCCAGGTTCAGCTCGTCGTAGCTGCACGGGTAGACGCTGCAGGTGTGCATGACCACCAGGCCGTCCTTGCCCAGCACGTCCACCGCGTGGTCCACCTGCTCCAGGGTGCTCATGCCGCAGGACAGGAAGATCGGCCGGCCGCCGGCCTTGCCCCGGGTGTAGCGGAGCAGGGCGTCGTCGGTGAGCGAGGCCGAGGCGATCTTGTAGCAGGGCACCTCGAAGCGGTCGATGAAGTCCACCGCGCCTTCGTCCCAGCAGGAGGCGAACCAGGGCATCCGCCTCTCCCGGCAGAAGGCGTCGATGGCCCGGTACTCCGCCTCGCCGAATTCCAGCCCGCGCTTGAGGTCGCCGTTGGTGGGGCCGAACGGGTTCTCCCGCGGCTTGGCCAGCTCCTCCGGAGTGTAGACCACCTCCACCGTGCGCTTCTGGAACTTCACCGCGTCGCACCCGGCCTTCTGCGCCACGTCGATGAGCGCCTTGGCCAGGTCCAGGCTGCCGTTGTGGTTGATCCCGATTTCGGCCACCAGGAAGCAGGGCTCCCCGTCACCGACGTACCGCTGGTCCAGCCTGATCCGAGTCATGGGAGCCCTTTGTTGAAGATGTCACACAAATCCGCATCATATTCTGTACCAATCCATCGTCCGGCGGATGGCCTCGGTTAAATCAATCTTGGGCCGGAACCCCAGCTCATCCTGGATACGCTGCACCGAGGGCACATAACGCTCGGCAGGGACGCCCTCCCGGGCCAGGCCGCGGATGACCACCTCCAGGCCCCGGGGCCGCGCCACCAGCCGCGCCAGGTCCGCCAGCCGGATGGCGTCGGCCGAGCCCACGTTGTAGGCCCGGCCGGGCCGCCCGTTCAGCAGCGCCAGCCAGCAGGCCATGGCGTAGTCCGCCGCGTAGAGGTAGGAGCGCCAGGGGGTGCCGTCCCCCAGCACCTGGACCGGGCCGCCGGCCAGGGCGTCCCGGATGAAATTGCCCGCCGCCAGGTGCGCGTCCAGCGGCAGGTGCGGTCCGACCAGGGCGAAGCCCCGGGCGATCACCGCCTCCAGCCCGAACTGGTGCTGGAAGACCATGCACAGGTGCTCGGCCATGCGCTTGCCCTGGGCATAGCGGCTGCCCGGGTCCAGGCAGTCCGGGGCCCCGGGGAAGGTTTCCGGGATGCGCTCCAGGTCCGGCGGCTGGCGCCCGTAGACGGCCCCGGAGCTGAGCAGCAGCACCCGCGCCGCCCCGGCCGCCTGCGCCCGTTCCAGCAGGTGCCGGGTGCCCAGCACGAGGGTGTCCAGGTGGCCCAGGAGGTCGGTGTAGGAGCGCTCGCCGCTGGCGTCCGCGGCGCCGTGGATGACCCAGCCGCAGGGTTCCGGCGGCCCGAAGCCGCGGATGTCCCCCTCCAGGAAGGTGACAGCGGGATCTTCGGCCAGGTGCGGGCACCTGGCCCGGAAGCCGCCCGGATCCCGCGACAGCACCTGGACCCGCGCGTCCAGGGCCCACCGGGCGTTGGCCCAGCAGAACAGCTCCAGCAGCCAGGTGCCGATGGTGCCGGTGCCCCCGGTCAGGAACACCCGCCCGCCCTTCAGTTTGGCCCAGGCCTGGGCCCAGGGCAGGAGGACCTCGTCCAGTTGCTCGGCGGGCACCGGCGGGCGCGCCATGCTCAGTCCGGCAGGAGCGGGATGAGCATGTTCTCTTGCAGCTCCTCCCGGTCCAGGAACGGCCACAGGTCTTCCAGGGGCCGGCTGACCATCCCGCCGCCGGCGCTCACCGCCGTGGCCACCCGGGGGGCGAGCAGGACCTCCGGGTCCAGGACCACATCGCAGACCACCGGACCCGGCAGGTCCAGCAGTTCCCGGATCCGCCCGCGCAGCCCCGCGGGGCCTTCGATCCGGAAGGCCGGGAGGCCGAAGGCCCGGGCCACCGGGACGATGTCCGGGAGGGCCAGGCCCGAGGCCGCGTCGGCCGCCACCAGATGGCCCTGGAAGTGGTTGCGCTGCATGGTCCGGATGGATCCGTAGCCGCCGTTGTTCATGACGAAGTACTTCACCGGCAGTTGCAGCTTGGCCAGGGTGGCCAGTTCCTGGATGTTCATCCAGGCCCCGCCGTCCCCTTCGAGGGTGATGGTCCGGCGCCCGCCCATGGCCAGGCAGCCGCCCATGGCGGCGGGGATGCCGAAGCCCATCGCCCCCAGGCCGCCGGTGCTGAAGGCCCGCTGGCCCGGCCGGGAATGGTAGACCATCCAGAACATGTCCACCGCCGCGCCGGAACTGCAGGGCAGCACCAGGTCGTCCGGCCCGAGCTCCTCGCTGAGCACCGTATGGAAGTGGAACGGATTGATCAGGCCCCCGGGGTCCTGGCCGGCGGGCACCGGATAGCGGGCCTGCCAGGCCCGGCAGCGCTCCAGCCAGGCGCTCCGGTCCGGCGCCGTCCGGCCTTCCAGGGCGCGCCCCCATCCGGCGATCACCCGGGCGCAGTCGGCCACGATCGGCAGGTCCACCGCCATCTTCAGCTTGCCGATCTCCGCCGGATCCAGGTCGACCACCACCTTGCGCGCGCCCCGGGCGTACTGGGCCTGGTTGTGGCCGGTGGTGTCGAGGTCCAGCCGGACCCCGAGGGTCACCAGCAGATCGCTGTTCTGGAGGATGAAGTTCGAGGCCCGGCTGGCCACCGGCCCGGGCCGGCCGAAGGCCAGCGGGTGGCCGCTGGGGATCAGGTCGCAGCCGCCCCAGGTGGTCAGCACCGGGATGGCCAGCCGCTCGGCCAGGGCCAGGAAGGCGCCCTCGACGCCGGCCGAGTGCACCCCGTTGCCGGCCAGCAGCACCGGCCGTTCGGCGCCGTCCAGCAGCTCCAGCAGCCGGGCCACCTGGCCGGGCAGTCCCACGGCCGGCGCCGGCGCCGGCGGGACGTAGCCTGCCAGCTCCCCGGGCTCCACCTGGGCGGCCTGGACATCCAGGGGCAGATCCAGCCAGACCGGCCCCTTGCGCCCGGAGTTGGCCAGGTGGACCGCCTTCTCCAGGTGGAAGCGGATGCTGGCCGGGTCCATGACGGTCACCGCGTACTTGGTGATCGGCCCCGCCACCGAAACGATGTCCACCTCCTGGGACCCGGTCTGCCGGGCCCCGGAGTCGCCCTTGAGGTCCGAGCGCTTGGCCTGGCCGGAGATGATCAGCACCGGGCTGGAGGCCAGGTAGGCCCCGGCCACCCCGGTGAGGGTGTTGGTCCCGCCGGGTCCGCCGGTCACCATGGCCACGCCCAGGCTGTTGGTGGCCCGGCCGTAGGCCTCCGCGGCGATGGCGCAGGCCTGCTCGTGCAGGCAGGGCACGAAGGCCAGCCCTTCGGCCCGGCCCAGGGAATCCACCAGGTGCATGCTGCCGCCCCCGGGCAGCATGAACACGTGCCGGACCCCCATGGCCTGGAGGAACTGGAAGACGTAGTCGGAAAGTTTCACGGCTGGCTCCGGTCAGGATGGGTTCCGGGCCGCAGTTCGCGCAGGCGCGCGCCGGCCCGTTCGCCGATATCCTGGCGGCGGCAGTCCCGGGCCGAGCTGGCCAGCGCCTCCAGCGCTTCCAGCGAGGCCGGGTGGGCCTCCAGGGTCTTCTGCAGCAGTTCCAGCGCCACCTCCGGGAAGCCCTCGGCGGCGAACAGCGACGCCGCCTGCAGCATCATGGGTTCCGGGGCGTAGAGGGTCATCCGGTCGTGGGCCAGGACCTTGCCCAGGTTGTTGCAGAAGATCAGGTGGTGCAGGGCCACGTTGGGCGTGCGCCGCCAGGCGTAGTAGCGGTCCGCCAGCGTCCTGCGCCACGGGCCGGCCTGCCAGGCTTCCAGCGCCGCCAGTTCCGCTTCCTTCCCGCCCTCCGGCCAGCGGAACGCGATCTCCAGCCGCCGGACCGGAAGCTCGGCGCACTCCGACGCCATGGCCAGCACCGCCTGGTTCCGGCAGCGCAGCACCAGGTCCGGATCCGGCTCCTGCTCCCGGACCACCTGGCTGATCCGGCCGCGCCAGAACAGCGGCAGGTCCTCCAGTACGCCCTTGCTGTCCGCGCCTTCGGGTCCGGCGGTGGAATAGGCCGCCAGCATGGGATTGACCAGGGTCCACCCGGGCTTCCGGCCGGCGCCGAGGTAGGAGATCCGGATATCGTTCTCGAAGAATCCTTCGGGGATGAACAGCGGCGGGCAGGTGTGGATGTCCACCTGGGCGTGGCTGTAGCCGTCGAAGTGCCGCACCAGCTCCCGGCAGGGGGTGAGCATGGCGCCTTCGGGGCAGTCCACCGATGGGCTCGGCGGATAGTTGTCGCTGCGGTTCATCCGGGCGCCGCCGTAGTCCTTGCCGAACCACCAGTGTTCCAGGATGGCCCGGCTGACGATCTGGATGCTGATGGGATTGCCGCCGACGCCCCGGAACCAGTCCGGCGTTCCGGGATGGCCCTGGGCCTCGGCCTCCACCTTGCCCTCCAGGCTTTCGGTCCAGTGGGTGGGGACGCAGGCGACCTGGGGCCGGGTCTCGAGCTCGCGCAGCATGGCCGCCTGCACCCGCTCCAGCAGCCCCAGTTCGTAGTCGATGAAGATGTGGTCATCGTTGCAGCAGAACCAGGTGAGCGGATCGGCGTCCTCGATCACCGGCCGCAGCGCCGCCTGCCACTGGCGCTGGTATTCGTTGCGGTGGTGGTGGACGACCGGGTCGGTGAACAGCTCGCCGATGAAGCGGTCCAGCTCCCCGGCCCGGGCCTGGTAGTTGTCGTCCAGCTTGCAGTAGATGTAGACCTTGGACCACTTGATCACGGCGAGGCTGGCGAGGCTGTACTTGAAGATGTCCAGCCGGTTGCTGGCCGGCAGCGCGCCCCGCTGGTAGATCCCCAGGGCCTGGTCGGTGATGAATACGTTGAGGAACAGGATCATGGCAGGCTTTCTCCGGACGGGGCGAAACGGGCCACTTCCTCCGGCGTGCCCAGGGGATGGACGCTGGCCAGGGGCAGCTGGTGCAGGTAGACCTCCAGCCCTTCCCGGAGCATCTGCCGGTAGAGCGGGGCGATGTAGCGTTCCTTGAGCCCGGCGGCGTCGACGGAGTGGAAGAACCGCTCATAGAGGCCCTGGTAGCTCCGGAACGACCGGAAGGTGTACAGGCCGATGGAGGCGTGCGGGGAGATCCGCCGTTTTTCCGCGGCGTCCTCCACCCGGCCGGCGGCGTCGGCCCGGAAGAAGCTCCAGGCCTCCCCGGCGCCGGGGAAGCAGGGCACCCAGCCGTCGCCCCGGACCAGCTCCGGGCCCAGTTGCCGGGGGTCGACGTAGGTGTCGATGTTGTAGACCAGCAGGGGCAGGTCCAGCTCCTCCCCGTCCAGTGCGGCCCCGGCGGCCAGGGCCGAGGTGGCCTGCCCGTCGGTCACCTGGTCGAGCTCCACCAGGCGGAAACCGGCCACGCCCATGGCCGCGAGTTCATCGGCGATGAAGGCGCGGGCATCGTCCTGGCGGAGCGCCACGAACACCAGCCGGCCGTCCGGGAGGAACCGGCGCAGGCTTTCCAGGGCCCAGGAGAACAGGGTCCGCCCCGCCACCCGGATCCGGTACTTGGGCTCCTGGTAGCCGGCCTGCCTGAACCGGGTGCCCAGCCCCGCCATGGTGACCACCAGCAGCATCATGTCTCCTCCAGGGACTGGATCCGGCTGAACAGGTCCAGCCCTCGGGCCAGGAACGCCTCCTGGGCCGCCGGCCGGTCGTCGTGCAGCGGGACCATGCTCAGGAACAGCAGGCTTTCGATCAGGCGGACCTGGCGCCAGCGGCGGGTCTCCGTGGGGCTGTCCTCCGGGAAGAACACCTCACGGAACAGGCGCCGGATGCCGGCGTGCCGGTCCGCGTCCAGCAGCGCCAGCCGGAGGTCCGGGCCGTCCCACGCCAGGGTGAACAGGTCGCTCACGATGAAATCGTAGCCGCCGTTGACGCTGTGTGACAGCTTGGCCAGATCGTAGCGGGGATCGCCGTGGATCCCCAGCGCGCCGAACTCGCCCCGGGGATCCACCAGCCGGGCGATCCGGCTCCGGCGGTCGTAGAGGATGTTGCTCAGGCAGAAATCGCCGTGGATGACCGAGAACGGCTCCGGCTCCAGCAGCCCTTCCCGTTCCAGCACCCCGGGCAGCAGTTCCATGGCCGCGGCCAGATTGAGGCAGGGCCGGCCGTTGATGGTGAAGTCGCCGTGCCGGTAGGGTTCGAAGGCGCCGCCGGCGGGGATCTGGCGGACCCGCTGGAGGGTCTTTTCCAGGTACATCTCCTTCTGACAGGCCCGGCGCTGGTCGGCCGGCGCCGCCAGGGGGTGGCCGCGGAAATCGGCCAGGACCCGCCGCAGCACCTGCAGGATGCCGCGCCAGTCGCCGGGGTCCAGCTGGCCGAACAGGAACAGGTCGGACAGCGGCGGATAGCCGTACAGCTCCATGGTTACCCAGGGCTCCGGGGAGGTGACGTCGGCGGCGAAGATCCGCGGCGCCACATGGGCCAGCTGCGGCGGCAGATCCAGGTACCAGCGGATCTCGCCGCGCAGCTTGGCGACGTTCCGGCTGCGCTTGGTGAGCAGGCCCCGCTCCTTGTCCACCTGCACCGAATTGAAGGCCCGGGTCCCGAGGAACTGCTCCTGCCGGGCCGAGTAGTAGGTGTCGAGATGGCCCAGGTCGATCCAGCCCCCGCACACCGCGGCGGGATCCGCCACCTCGGCGTAGTAGCGCTGGATGGCCCGGTAGAAACTGTCCAGCTGCAGGCCGGCGCCTCCGGGCCGGGCCTCCTCCTCCGCCAGCAGCCGGAGCAGCCGGTCGGCCCGGGTGAAGCTGAACACCCCGGTGAACACCAGCTGGCCGGCCGTATCGGGCTTGTCGGTGTGCTTTTCCCATATCTCCCCGATCCCGGCCGGGCCGCCGGGGCAGAAGGTGGTCCAGCGGTACAGGTCCGGCTGGGCGCAGGCCGAGAACCGGTCGCCCTCGGGCAGGGCGTGGTCCAGGTAGGTGTCGCCGAAGTTGATGACCAGCTGGCCGGGCTGCTCGGGCAGGGAATACAGGCTCGCCAGGATGGTCTGGCCGAGGCTCCGGGTGGGGCCGACCCGGACCAGGCCCACCCGCCCGGGGAGGCCGTGCGCCAGGTAGGATTCCACCAGGTCGGCCCGTTCGTCCACGGCGACCAGCACCTGGAAGCCCTGGGCCAGATAGGGCTCCGCGATCAGGCGGAGCACCGGCACGCCGCCCAGCGGGATCATGCAGGTGGGGAGCCGGCCGAACTCGGTCTGGAGTTCGTGCGCGACCAGCCGGGCGCTAGGAACGAGCAGGATCTTGTTCACGTTTGAGCAGGTCCATGATGGCGTCGTAGGAGAGGGACAGGAATTCGCTGGGGCGGACGCACTTGTCATCCACGTAGAAGCCCTTGCGGCCGGCCCAGGGCTTGCCGAAGTGGACCTCGTCGTAGGGGATGCCGTGCCGGTCCAGCCAGGCGAACACCACCCGGGCGGTGTCGGCGTTGATCCGCCCCAGGTTGCCCTGGTGGGTGCGCATGTTCCTGGCCGTGTAGATGATGATGTAGAACCCCAGCTCCTTGTATTCCAATAACTTGGCCTTGATCGGGAGATCCGGCTCGAGGTCCTCGTAGCGCTGCCCGGGCGCCTTGACCGGACACAGGGTGCCGTCCAGATCGATCACGATCACTTCACTTTCGGCAATCACAGCGCCTCCCGGAGCGTTTCGGCCATGAAGGCCAGGTGGGCCCCGGTGAGTCCCGGGTGCACCCCCAGCCAGAAGGTGTCGGCCATCACCTGGTCGCAGCGGCCGAGACCGCCCACCACCCGGTGCGGAATGCCCTGGTAGGCGGGCTGGCGCAGCAGGTTGCCGCCGAACAGCAGCCGGGTCGCCACCCGCCGCCGTTCCAGCGCCTGGATCAGCCGGCGCCGCTCCAGTCCGGCCCGGACGGTGATGGGCAGGCCGAACCAGCTGGGCCGGGCCGAAGGATGGGATTCCGGGAGGATCAGGCGGTCCTCCAGGGGCAGCAGCAGCTCGCGCAGCTCCTTGAAGTTGGCGTTGCGTCTGGCCACGAAGCCGGGGAGCTTGTCCAGCTGGGAGACCCCCACCGCGGCCTGCATATCGGTCAGCTTCAGGTTGTAGCCGATGCGGCTGTAGGTGTACTTGTGGTCGTAGCCATGGGGCAGTCCGCCCAGCTGCCAGTCAAAGCGCTTGCGGCAGGTGTCGTCATGGCCGGGTTCGCACCAGCAGTCCCGGCCCCAGTCCCGGAACGACTCCACGATCTTCTTCAGGCCCGGGTCCGAGGTGAGCACTGCGCCGCCTTCGCCCATGGTGATGTGGTGGGCGGGGTAGAAGCTCACCGTGGCCAGGTCGCCGAAGGAGCCCACCGGCCGGCCCTGGAAGGCGGCGCCCACCGCGTCGCAGCAGTCCTCGATCACCCACAGGTTCCGGGCCCGGGCCACGGCCATGACCGTTTCCAGATCGAACGGGTTGCCCAGGGTGTGGGCCACCATGATGGCCCTGGTGCGCGGGCCCACGGCCCGCTCCAGCAGGGCGGCGTCGAGGTTGTAGCTGGGGATGTCCACGTCCAGGAACACCGGCACCAGCTGGTTCTGCAGGATGGGGTTGACGGTGGTGGGGAAGCCGCAGGCGCAGGTGATCACTTCGTCCCCCGGCACCAGCCTGCGGTCCTTCAGTTCCGGTGCGGTGAGGGCGGTGAGGGCCAGCAGGTTGGCCGAGGAGCCCGAGTTCACCAGGCTGCAGAACCTGGCGCCCATGACCGCGGCGAAGGCTGGCTCGAACTGGGCGGCGAACCGGCCGGTGGTGAGCCAGAAGTCCAGGGAGGCGTCCACCAGGGAGCGGAGATCCCGGCCGTCGAAAACCTTGCCGCTCACCGGCACCGGGGTCTCGCCCGGCACGAAGGGCTGCTCCGGCCAGTTGGCGGCGTGGAAGGCCTGGACCAGGTCCAGGATCTGCGCCCGCAGCTCCGCGGCGGTCATGACCGGTCCCGCATGAAGGTGCGGTACCAGGCCACCGTCATTTCCAGCCCGTCCTCCAGGCCGAACCGGGGCTCCCAGCCCAGCAACCGGGCGGCCTTGGCCGCGTCCAGGCACTGGTCCTTGATCTCGGCTTTGGCGGTGCCCAGGATCACCGGTTCCAGATCGCAACGGTCCATGGCTTCCAGCACCGCCCGGGTGATCTCCAGCACCGTGAGCGGGCGCTGGGGGCCGAAATTGAAGGCCTCGCCGCGCACCCCGGGGCGCCCGGCGGCTTCGGCCAGGGCCAGGTAGGCGTCCACTACGTCCTCCACGTAGATGTAGTCTCGCTTGAAGCTTCCGTCCGAGCGCAGCACCGGGGGCTTGCCCTCCAGGACGCTGCGGATGGTGCCCGGCACGATCCGGCTCCAGTTCAGGTCGCCGCCGCCGTAGATGTTGCCGCAGCGGGCCACGGCCAGATTCAGGCCATAGCTGGCGGCGTAGGTCTGGGCCAGCAGGTCGGCGCAGCTCTTGGAGACATCGTAGGGATGGCGGCCGTTGACCGGCATGTCCTCAGTGTAGGGGAGGCGATCGGAGTGACCGTAGGCCTTGTCGCTGGAGGCCACCACCAGGCGCTGCACCAGGTCCCGGTGGACCCGGCAGGCTTCCAGCAGGTTGTAGGTGCCCCGGATGTTCGCTTCGAAGGTGGCCAGGGGACTGACGAGGGCGGTGCCGACGATGGCCTGCGCCCCCAGGTGGAAGACGGTGTCGGTGCCGTGCTCGGCGATGGCCCGGACCACGGTGGCATAGTCCTCCAGGCAGCCGGAGACCACGGTGCAGCGCCTGATGTCGCCGCTGCGGATGAACTCGCTTTGGGGATCCCAGTCCCGCACCAGGGCCACCACCTGGGCGCCGTCGTCCAGCAGCCTGCGGCAGAGCCAGGAACCCACCAGCCCGGTGGCGCCGGTGACCAGGACCTTGCGTTGGGATTCGTTCACGGCCAGACCCTCCAGGGCGCGCGCCCGCTCTGCCAGAGTTGCTCCAGAAGGTTCCGTTCCCGCACGGTGTCCATGGGCTGCCAGTAGCCCTCGTGGCGGAAGGCCATGAGCTGGCCCTCGGCGGTGAGCCGCTCCATGGGATCGCCCTCCCAGGCGGTCTGGTCCCCGTCAATGTAGTCCAGCACCCTCCGGTCCAGTACGAAAAAGCCGCCGTTGATCCAGCCCTCCCCCACCTGGGGCTTTTCGGCGAAGCCCGCCACCCGGTCGCCGTCGATGGAGATCCCGCCGAACCGGGCCGGCGGCCTTACCGCGGTCACCGTCGCCAGTCTTCCGTGCCGGCGGTGGAAGGCCAGCAGGGCCGTGAGATCCACGTCGGCGACCCCGTCGCCGTAGGTCATCATGAACAAGTCGTCCTCTTCCAACCATTTGCGCAACCGAAGCAGCCTTCCCCCGGTCTGCGTGTCCTGGCCGGTGTCGGCCAGGTGAACCTTCCACTGGGGATGCTGGCCTTCGCGCACCTGGTGGGTGCCCCGGGCCAGGTCCACGGTGAGATCGGCGTTCAAGGCATGGAACCGGAGGAAGTATTCCTTCACCAGTTCGCCCTTGTAGCCCAGGGCCACCAGGAACTCGCCGAACCCGTGGTGGGCGTAGATGTTCATGATGTGCCAGAGGATGGGGTGGCCGCCGACCTCCACCATGGGCTTGGGCTTGACCACGGTCTCCTCGGACAGCCGGGTGCCGAGGCCGCCCGCCAGGATGATGGTCTTCAGGGACTGGTCTCGATTCATGGGAGCGGGCACCTCTGCTTATGGCTTATCGGCTTCATGTGCGCCGGCCGAAACTTCGTTCCAGCTCACCCCGGGTCAGCTTCTTGATCACCGGCCTGCCGTGCGGGCAGGTATGAGGCACTTCGCATGCCATGAGGTCCTCGATGAGTTTCTGGGCAAGTTCTGCCGTAAGGGTGTGGTGCTTCTTGATGGCGGCCTTGCATGACAGCTCGGCGTTCAGTTCCCGGCGGAAGAAGTCCAGGTCCAGGTTGCCCTGGGCGTCCAGCCGGGCCAGCAGGTCCTCCATCAGCGCCCGGGGCTCGCGTTCCATGAGGAAGTCCGGCAGGCCGCGCACCACCAGGGCGTCTTCGCCGAAGGGCTCGACCTCCAGCCCAGCCTGGGCGAACTCGTCCAGGAACGGGCCCAGCCGGGCCAGGGCCTCGGGCCCCACCCGCACCACCTGGGGTGGCAGCAGAGGCTGCACGGCCGGCCGGTGATGCCGCAGGAAGGTGCGCTCGTAGAGGATCCGTTCGTGGGCCACGTGCTGGTCCACGATCCAGAGTTCCGGCTCCCGCTCGCCCTGGATTTCGGCCAGCAGGTAGGTGGCGTCGAACGCCCCGAGGTAGCGCACGGCCGGGACCTGCCACTCCGGTTCGGCCGCCCGGGACGGGGCGGGCGCGGTCCAGGGGCGGTCCGCCCCGAAAGCCGCGGACATGGACTGGAAGGCCGCGCCGGCGGGTTCCCGGGCCCACAGGTGGGGCTGCACCGGCGCCGCCGGCGCCGGGGGCCGCAGCGGCTGGTCCAGGGCCAGTTCCAGGGGCCGGGGCGGCAGGTCCAGGACCGACGGCAGCTCGCCGCGCATCTGCGCCCAGGCTTCACGTACGGCCCGGCTCACCCAGGGGAAGATCCGCTGGGGTTCCCTGAACCGCACCTCCGCCTTGGTGGGGTGGACGTTCACGTCCACCGCCTCGGGCGGCAGCTCCAGGAAGATCACCGCCGCCGGGTAGCCGCCCTTGGGGAAGAAGCCTTCCCAGCCCTCGGCCAGAGCCGCCAGCAGCAGCCGGTCCCGCACCGCCCGGCCGTTGACGAACAGGTAGAGGTGGTTGCGGTCGCGGAAGCTCAGTTCCGGCGGCGACACGTAGCCGTGCAGGGACCAGGGCGGCTCCCCCTCCCGGAACGGCGCCAGGCCGGCCATCCGGTCCCCCAGCAGCGGGCCCAGCCGGGCTCCGGCCACCACCACAGGCGGCAGCACCAGCTCGCCGCTGCGGTCCGAGCGCAGGGTCCAGTGCACCGCCGGCGTGGCCAGGGCCATCCGGGTCAGGACGCCCCACAGGTGGGCGTGCTCGGTCTCGGTGGATTTGAGGAAGCGCTTGCGGGCCGGCACCTGGGCGAACAGGTCGCGGACCGTGATGGTGGTCCCCCGGGCCCGGGGGGCCGGCAGCACTTCCCTGATGATACCGAATTCACAGCGCAGCCGGTGGCCGATGCCATCCTCCTCGGCGCTGCAGAGCTCAAGCCGGGTCACCGAGGCGATCGACGGCAGGGCCTCCCCGCGGAAACCGTAGCTGGCCAGGTGGCCCAGGTCCTCCGCGGTGCGCACCTTGCTGGTGGCATGCCGCTCCAGGGCCAGGTAGAGGTCGTCCCGGCCCATGCCGCAGCCGTCGTCGGAGATTTCCAGCAGCCGCTTGCCGCCGTCCTCCCAGCGCACTTCCAGCCGGGTGGCGCCGGCGTCCAGGGCGTTCTCCACCAGCTCCTTGAGCACCGAGGCCGGCCGCTCCACCACTTCGCCGGCGGCGATCTGGTTGGCGACCTGGTCGGACAGGACACGGATCTTGGGCATGGCGCGACTCCCAAGCCAGGGTATCGCGCCTAAGATGGTCTCCGCTAAAAGAAGGCGGCCCCTAGAGCTCCAAGCGCCCCAGGAAGGTGCGGACCAGGGCCTCGAAGGCGCCCGCCGCCGCGTCGCCGGCCTCCAGCACCTCGGCGTGGCTGAGCGGCTGGGGCAGCATGCCCGCGGCCATGTTGCACAGGCAGGAGATGCCGGCGACCCGCAGGCCCTCGTGGCGGGCCACGATCACCTCGGCCACGGTGCTCATGCCCACGGCGTCCGCGCCCAGGGCCCGGAACGCCCGGATCTCGGCCGGGGTCTCGAAGCTGGGGCCCGGAACCGCCAGATAGACCCCCTCCAGCAGGGTCTGCCCCAGGGCGGCGGCCGCGGCGTGCAGCTGGCTGCGCAGGGCCGGATCGTAGGCGGCGGTCATGTCCGGGAACCGGGGGCCCGGCTCCACGTTGGGTCCGGTGAGCGGATTGCCGCCCAGCAGGTTGATATGGTCGCTGATGACCATCAGCTGGCCCACCCGGAAACCGGGATTGATCGCCCCGGCGGCGTTGGTGTGCAGCACGGCCTTCGCCCCAAGGCGCCCGAACAGCCGCATGGACCCGGTGGTCAGGGCGGGAGGGTGGCCTTCATAGCCGTGGAACCGGCCGGCCTGGAGCACCACCCGGCGGCCTTCCAGTTCGCAGAAGATCAGGCTGCCCCGGTGCCCCGGCACCGTCTGCCGGGGGAAGCCCAGTTCGGTGAAGGGCAGCGCGACCCCCGCCGCCGCCTCGGGGCAGGCGGCCAGGGCGCCCAGGCCGGAGCCCAGGACGATGGCCAGTTCCGGGATGAACGGCGCCCGGGCCCGGATCCGGGCAAGGGCGGCCGGCAGGTCCAGCGGACCGGGGTCAGGGGGTGGTGACGACGGGGACGAGGGAGACGGTGACGCTGACATCGGGCTGCCTGGTGGAAGGGCTGATGATGCGGACCCGGACCCAGTGCCAGAGGGGGTTGTACGGGTCCGTGGGGTTGCCCCGGAGGGTGAGGTCGTAGTAGCCCTGGGTCGCCGGGAAGAGGAATGTCTGGGGCTGGAGGTTGGTCGGCGCGAACTTGGCGTCGGTGGAGCCGTCCACCACCACTTCGATGCTGGCGCCCGGCGGCAGGCCCGGAACCGGGGGCGTGCCCGCGGTCTCGGCGGTGAGGCTCAGGCGCAGGTTCAGGTCGGTATAGGCGGCCAGCTTGGCGAAGGCCACCTCGCCCAGGGAGGTGTTCGGGAAGACCATCCCGGCGTTGCCGGTCTTCGGGTCCGGGATCTGGACGGCGCCGGCCATGGACAGAGTGAAGGGCGGCAGGTCCGTCAGCAGGGGCGCGGGCAGGTTGGCGTTGGCGGTCGTGCCGTCCCAGTCGGCGGCGAGGGTGAGGCCGGATCTGGGCCACACGGTCCCCTGGCCGAGGAAATGGGTCAGCACCGGACCCAGGTCAATGTCCGGGAAGGCCTGCTTGATGTCCACCGGCTCCCCGCTCTGCTTGTCTTCCTGCAGCCGTCCCGCCTGGCCGTAGATGCTGCAGATGTCCTTGGGCGCGTAGACCGCGCCGTGCTGCTCGGTGTAGTAGTTGTACGGCTGGATCAGGTTGAAGAAGCGGTCCATGACCGGGGGGTTGATGAACTTGGCCTGCCAGTCCTGGTAGGTCCCGGTCGACGTGAAGTCGCCGGGCCGCACGATGCCGAAGCCCTGGAGGTTCAGCTGCCAGCCCAGGGCGGCCAGGGTCCGGGGCGAGCCGATGCCGGGCTGGGCCGGGATGGTCCGGATGTCCCGGGGGGTGAACGTGGCCGCGGAGGTGTCGGTGAGCCAGGGGGTCATGAGCAGGGTGGCGGCCATGACGTCGCCCAGTCCGTCCACCACCGCCACGTCCGGCGCCTCGTTGTCGGGGCCGTCCGGACCGGCCGGGAACAGCGCGGTCTTGCCCTGGCCGAACAGGAAGTTGCGGGCGAACATGGGGTAGAGCACGCCCGGATCCCAGGCGTCATCGGGGGCGACCACGCCGGCCACGGTGCCGCCCGCGGACAGGGAGCCGAAGTAGTGGGACTGGGTCCCGTCCCAGGACAGCGGAGTGAGCGAACGGTCGTAGACCACGAAGGAACGGCGGGGCGTTTCGGTCCTGCCCGGGTAGTAGTGCAGGTCGAAGGCGCCGCCGCGCCCGTGGGAAGGGGTGGGGTCGCCATACCAGTAGGTGAAGTCGTAGGCGGTATCCAGGATGGCCAGCACCTGGGCGCCGGCGGGCACGGCGGTCTCGCTGGGGTGCGACTGGGGCTGGCCGGGGTCGGCGCTGGATCCCGGCACGTTCCATCCGGGCACGGTGGTGGCCCAGGTGGAGCTGGGGGTCAGGTTGAAGTACACCGAGGTGTCGCCATAGATCTTGGGCACGGCGTTGCTGCTCGAGGTGGCGGCCAGCGCGACCGGGTCCGGATACTGGACGCCGTCCACGCCCAGCCGGTAGACATAGATCGGCCGTTCCGGCTGGGCCAGGGTGGGGTCGAAGATCCCGGCCGGGTCGGCGATGATCTCCAGGCTGGACTGGTTGCCGGAGGGCACCTGGAAGATGCTGTCGACCTCCACGAAGGTGCTGTAGCCCGCGTAGACGACGCCGTTGAACGAATAGTAGCCGTTGCTGTCGGTCGCGGTGGTGCCGGCCAGCCGCCAGGTCTGGCGGACGATGCCGTCCGGACCGGCGTTGTAGTTCAGCTGGTAGACGCGCACGGTCACGCTCCGGGCCGGGGACGCGGCGCCGGCCGCGCCCAGCCCGGTGGGCTTGCCGTCGGTGCCGTACTGCATGGGCACCCGGGTGAAGGTGACGTAGCCCGAAACGGCAACGGTGCCGGACGGCTCACTCGACTTGTGGCAGGCGGTGCCCAGCCCCAGGACACCCGCCGCGAAAACCGTCACTGCGCAAGGGCGCAGCCAGGAAGGGAAAACCATGCTCACCTCGAAACCCGCGAAAAACCTAGACTATCATGGCCCCGCCGGATTGCGGCCGGCGGGATGCCCGTGGGCAGACTCCGGGGCCCGGGGTCAGCGCGCGGCGGAGGAAGGGGTGGCCAGCTGGTTCCGGGCCATCAGATCCGCCGGGATCTCCTCGGTGTCGTTCATCTTGGGCAGCGGGTTCTGGGGGATGCCGTCCAGGCGCAGCTCGAAATGCAGGTGCGGGCCGGTGGCGTTGCCGGTGCGGCCCACCTCGGCGATCTTCTGGCCGCGCCGGACGATCTCGCCGACCGTGACGAAGTTCCGGTTGCAGTGGGCATAGAGGGTCACGACCCCGTTGCCATGGTCGATCGCGACGAAGTTGCCATATTCCTTCTGCTTGCCGGAGGAGACCACCTGGCCGTCCAGCGCCGCGAAGATGTCGGTGCCCTTGGGCGCGCTGAGATCCACGCCCTTGTGGTTGCCCAGGAAGCGCCTGAGGACCTTCCGGCTGCGGCTGCTGGTCCTGACCCGGACCACCCGGGTGCGCATCCGCGGGCCCCAGGCCGAACTGATGGTGCGGGTCTCCACCGGCCAGAGCAGGTCGAGGTTGTCCCGGTCGGCGGGCTGGAACTCGGTGGAGCCGGTCCCCGGCGGCACGGCCACCACCTCGTCCGAGTCCTCCTCCTGGGGATCCTGGGGCAGCACCTTGCGCAGGCCGGCCAGGGAGGGGGTGGCGGCGGAGGGCTCGACGGAACTCCGGCCGGGACCGGTGGCGCCGATCGGCGCGGGCGCCAGCCCTTCGAAGGGCAGGATGCGTTCCAGATGCACCAGCGGGGCGGAACCGATGGCCGGGGTCGCGGGCAGGGGGGCCACCGGGCCGGCGGGGTTCAGGGACTTGACCCGGACCGGACCGGTCGCGGGCCTGCCCATGGGCACCGCCGCGCGCCTGGGCTCGGCCACCTTCAGGGGCGTCCCCACCCTGAGGTGGGCGAAGTTGACCCTGGGATTGAGGGAACTCAGTTCCCCGAGGGTGAGCCCGTTGTCCCGGGCGATCCGGGCGGCGGTCTCGCCTTTGCGGACCTTGTGGATGGAACTCAGGGGGCGATGGGAGGCCTGGAGGCTTCCGCACATACCGGAGATGACAATAGCAAGAGCCAGAAATTTAATGCGCATGGGATCTCCTCATGCGGGAAGCTGGATGGTTTATGGATGCCTAGAGTACCTCCTGGGGAATTCCCCATGGTGGACATAGCAAGATCCATGATCCTATCCCAACCGCCCATGCTGGATCAAACAGAAATGCCATTACATGAGCATTTCAAATTATTTCCAAGGGCATTCTTCCCACGACTCGGCCACCAGACCTCTCCGGCCGCCTTCTTTTAACAATAGGCGCACCGGACCGACTTCCATCCGATGACTGACAGCCTTGAGCATATCATACAAGACCAGCAGTCCCAAGCTGACCCCGGTCAGAGCCTCCATTTCCACCCCGGTCCGGCCCTCCACCGACACCTCCACCCGCAGCCAGGCCCGGCGCATCACCGCGTCCCAGTGGTGGTCGACCGTGACCGCGTCCAGCGCCAGGGGATGGGCGAGCGGGATCAGCTCCCCGGCGCGCTTGGCGCCGCCGATGGCGCCGATGCGCGCGGTGGTCCAGGGATCGCCCTTGGGGCCGCCGCCCCCTTCCAGGGCCCTGGCGCACTCCTCGCACAGGGACAGGTAGCCGGCCGCAACCGCCCGGCGGCGGGTGACGGCCTTGCCGGAAACGTCCACCATCCGCGGCCGGCCTTCGGGATCCAGGTGGGTCAGGGTCATGATTCGCTCCAGGCCAGGAGGATGTCGCGCAGGGCGGCGGTGTCGGGGGCGTAGGCGCGGGGCGCGTAGGCCGCCATCGCCTCCTGGTTGGAGAAGCCATGCCCCACCGCCACGCTGGGCACGCCGGCCCGGAGCGCCATGTCCAGATCGTAGGGGGTGTCGCCCACCATGACCGCGTCCTCCGGCGCCAGCCCGTGGGCCGCCAGGCAGATCCGCAGGCTTTCGGGGTCGGGCTTGGCCGCCTGGACCTCGTCGGGGGTCACCATCGGGTCGAACCAGCCTTCCCAGCCCAGGACCTTCAGCTGGCGCCGGAGCGGCTCGCCGCGCTTGGAGGAGGCGATGGCCATGGGCACGCCGCGGCGCCGGAGCTCCTCCAGCAGCTCATCCATGCCCGCGAAGGCCTTGAGCAGGCAGTCGTGTTCCGTGTGCTTGAAGCTCCGGTAGGCCTGGGTCACCTGCTGCAGGCTGATCCCCATCGCCCCGAAGGTGCGTTCGATCCCCTCCTCCACCGGCAGCCCGACCGACTCCAGCCAGCTCTCCCGCAGCCCCGGATCCAGCCCCAGGACCCCGAGGGCGTGGTCCATGCCCGCCTCGATGATCGGCCGGGTATCAGCCAAGGTCCCGTCGAAATCCCAGATGATCAGCTTCATGTTGGTTTTCTCCACTGCGGCCGGACGCGCGCATCTCCAACAGAGTAACGCCCCCCGTGAACGCGCGTTGCAGCATAAACTAATGGCGAATACAGGAGACTCGATGGACCGTTTTGGTAGTTCGAAACTGCGCATGGTCTGGGCCGGCGTCTGCCTCCTGCTGGCCGGGCTGGTGCTGACCAGCGTCCAGGGGTTCGGTGAAGGCGGGACCACGCTCATGGTGTTCGGGGCGGGGATCCCGCTCGGCTTCGAGGACCCCAAGCCGTACGTGATCCAGAATCTCGGCCGGATCGTCTACAGCGTGGTGCCGGCGGTGATCCTGCTGGGCGGCTTCATCCCGCTGGGCGAATGGCTGGCGGCGGGCGGCCGGGGCGAGCGGTTCAAGGGCCTGGTGGCCGGCACCGCGTTCGCCTTCGTCCACGGGCTGTTCCTCGCCCAGCTGGCCCTGCTGCCGGTCCTGGCCGCCAGCTTCAGGCTGCTGGGCAACCCCTGCGCGCCGTCCATCATGCTGGCCGACGCCAACGCGGTGATCCTCGGCCTGCAGCTGCTGCTGTGGTCCGCCGCCCTCGGGGTGCTGCTGAAATCCAACCGGGGGCTGGCCGTGCTGCTGGCCTACGGGCTGAGCGAAGTGGGGCGGATCATGGCCTGGGGCGGGGAATTCCTCGGCGATCTGGACGTGCCCAAGGGGGTCGTCAAGGCCATGGTGGTGGCCGGGAAGTCCTTCCCTTCCGGCCAGCTGCCGTCCGATCCCCTGTCCCTGGCGGCCCTGCCCTTCAGCCTGGGCGTCCCGCTGGCCCTGGCCGCCATCCTGCTGCTGCTCCCGGCCAAGGCCGCCAAGCGGAGCCGGGCTTGAACCCTGCCCGGCTCCTTCTGCTCGGCGGCCTCGGCCTCCTGGCCCAGCAGCCTGTCCAGCAGCCTGTCCAGCAGCCTGCCCAGCCGGCCGGGCCCCAGGCCAGGCTGGATCCGGAGCAGCTGAAGCACCGTCTGGCCGAGGTCCAGGCCCGGATGGGCACGGTCGACGTCCAGCTCGCGGACCTGAAGAAACGCCGCAAGGGCGTGCTGGTCGAACTCCAGGCCACCCTGCTGGACGCCGACCGGGTGCGGGCCCAGGCCGAGGCCGCCCGGATCAAGCGCGACCAGGCCCAGCAGGAGGTGGCCGATATCAACGCCAGGAAAGACCAGATCATGCGGGAGATCGCCGGCCTGCGCGCCGAGCTGCGGCGCCAGGTGAAGTGGATGCAGGCCAAGGGGCCGCTCGGCGACCTGAGCTTCCTCTCCGGCCTGACCAGCTTCGAGGAATATGTGGTGCAGGGCCGCTACCAGGCCTACCTGCGCAACCGTGAGCGCCGGCGGCTGGAGCAGGTCCAGGCCCTGCAGAGCGATCTGGCCAGGCGCGAACAGGACCTGCAGTCGGCCATGCAGCGCCTGGCCATCGACGAGCAGGTGTCGAACCAGGCCCAGGCCAGCCTCCAGCTCCACGAAGAGCGCCTCCAGCAGTTCCTTGACGGCCTCAGGCAGGACGAAAGCCGGCAGAAGGAAGTCCAGGCGGAACTGGCCGAGGAGGCGCTGCAGCTGGAGCGGATGGTCACCCAGCTGCTGGGCCGGCCCCGGGGCGACGCCTACGCGGCCCCCGGCGCCTTCGCGGCCCTGCACGGCGAACTGCCCCAGCCCACCCCGGGCACCCTGGCCCAGTCCTTCGGCGAGCACCTGCACCCCCTGTTCCGCACCAGGACCATGCAGAGCGGGCTGCTCATCGCCGGCGAACAGGGCGCCCCGGTGGTGGCCGTGGCCGACGGCAAGGTGGTCTACGCCGATCTCTACCAGAGCTTCGGCCCCATGGTGATCCTGGACCACGGGGACGGCTACTTCACCCTGTACACCCACCTGGAGGCCCTGGCCGTGACCAGGGGGCAGATCCTCAAGCAGGGCGAGGCGCTCGGCTCAGTGGGCCTGACCGTGGACGGCCCCCGGCTCGGCTTCGAGATCCGCCGCCTGACCCAGCCGCAGGATCCCAACAAGTGGCTGAAGGTCCATTACCGCTAGCGGACCATGCTGCCGGCGTTGAACAGCGGGACATACACCGCCAGCAGCAGCCCCAGCACCATCACGCCCATGAACAGGATCAGGATCGGGCCGATGAGGGTGGTGACCGCGGAGGTGGCCTTCTCCACCTCCTGGTCGAAGAAATCGGCGACGTGGTTGAGCATGTCCGGCAGGGCCGAGGACTGCTCGCCCACCCGGGTCATCTCCACCGCCAGGGGGTCCAGCAGCTTGGACTGGTCCAGGGCGAGGTGCAGGGAGGAGCCGGCCCGGACCAGCTCGGTGACCTTGAGCAGCCGCAGGCGCATGCGTTCGCTCGGGGTGGTGCGCTGGATCACCTCCAGCGCCTGGAGCACCGGCATGCCCCCGGCCAGCAGCACGCCCAGGGTGCGGGTGAAGACGGAGGAATGGTACATCCGGTACAGGGTCCCCATCCGCGGGATGACCAGGATGAAGCTCTCCCAGATGCGCTTGCCCGCCTCGGTGGTGAACATCCAGCGCAGGAAGATCGCCAGCACCACCAGCCCGGCGCCCTGGAAATAGATGGTCTTGCGCACGAAATCGCCCATGGCCAGGAGGAACGCCGTGGCCGCCGGCATCTCCATGCCGCTGCCGGAGTAGATCTCGGAAAACCGGGGCAGCACCACGTTGAAGATCACCGCCAGGGCGATGATCATCACCACCACCAGGAACATGGGGTAGACCAGCGCCTCGATGATGCGCCGGCGGCTGTTCTGGGCGAAGGACTGGAAGGCCAGCCAGCGGCCGATCACCTCGGGCAGGGTGCCGCTGCGCTCGCCGGCCACCACGTTGGCCCGGTAGACCGGCGGGAAGGTCCCCACCTGCTCCAGGGCCTCGGAGAAGGACATGCCTTCCTTGAGCAGTTCAACCACCCGGTCCAGGGAATTCCGGAGCAGCGGGTCCTTGCCGTGGCCCACCAGCAGTTCCAGCGACTGCAGCAGGGGGATGCCGGCCTTGAGCAGGGCCAGCAGCTCCTGGTTGAACAGGATCAGCGAGGCGGCCGCGATGGTCCGCTGGCGCCGGAAGGCCGCCCCCGAACGTTTCACGTCCATGGGGAAATGGCCTTCGGCCAGGACCCGTTCCTTCACCTCGGGGACCGAATGGCCCTCGAAATCGCGCACCAGGATCTCCCCGGCGGCAGTTGTAAATTTCACGGTATAGCGCATGGCGGTCTTCCAGGACAAAGGTAAGGATATCCAGGAAGATTGAAAGACCGGAAACGATAGACTGGGATTCCTCACGCCGAGCCCTGGAGGCACTTTGCTCCGATCCCTGTTCCTGTCCTGCGCGTTCCTGGCCCTGCAGGCCCAGGCCCCCCTTCAGGTTGCTACGGAACTTCCCCGGGTGCTTGATTTGCGTAATACAGACCCAGCGGAATGGGTGCCCCGGGACGCCCGCGACCCGGCCCAGGAGGAGGCCGCGCACCAGGCCTGGTCGCTGCGGGTCGCGCCGGATCGTGGCGCCGCCGCCGTGCGGATCCTGCTTCCGGCCGGGGCCGGGCGGCTGCCGCTGCTGCTGGCTGCCAGCCAGGCGCTCAAGGCCCAGGATCCGGCGGTGACCCTGTTCCTCGGGTTCGAACCCAAGGCCGCCCCCATCTGGGACGAAACGGCCTGGGGCGCGGTCCAGGGCGGCGCCCTGACCCCCGACGACCTGGGCGGCGACCCGGCCTTGTGGCGCGACCGGCTCACGCAGGCCCAGTCCCAGTTCCCGGGCCGGCCCTGGACCCTGTGGCTGCCCGCGGATCCCGGCCCGCGCCTGTCCGAGCTCATGGGCGACGGCGGCCGGCTGGTGGTTCCCGCGGACGGACCAGCCGCCCGGCTGGCCGGCCAGCTGCCCGATGGGTTCACCGAAGTGGAGGGCGGCCTGGGCGACCTCACCCTGCGCCAGCACACCGGCGCCACCCGCCGCTGGCGCTTCCAGGACGGCGTCTGGAGCCCCGCGCCGCCCCCCGCCGAGCGGCATGAGATCAGCGTCAGCGCGGAGGCCAGCTACGATGTCGGCGCCCTCCTGGCCCGGGTCCGGGCCACCCAGCTGGCCGACCGGGTCAAGGCCCGGAACCGCTCGGGCACGTTGACGGTCAGCCTCCACCTCCAGGGCGAGCAGGGTCCGGGGACGGACCTGGCCTTCGGCTTCCGCTTCTTCGAGGCCGCCGGCGAGCCGGAGGAGACCCTGCAGGAGGAGGTCCGGATCAATGGAATGAAGGCCAAGCTGCACCCTGGGCTGCAGCTGCCGATCGTCGAGAGCCGGACCGCCCTGGCGGCTCCGGCCGCGCTCAACTTGACCGAACGCTACCGTTACCGGGACGGTGGTCCCGGCGGTGAGGGGCGGCGGAAGATCCGGTTCGAACCGGTGGACGGCGACCCCCTCCTGTTTTCCGGCGAGCTGCTGGTCGTCGAAAGCAGCGGCCGGATCCTGGAGGAGCGCAGCGAACGCTCCGGCCTGCCCGGGATGGTCAAGTCCGAGCAGCGGGTGCTCAGCTACGGCGAGGCCGGCGCCGGCACCTGGCGGGTGGTGAAGACCCTGAGCTTCGAACGCTGGCTGATCGGCGGCAAGGTGGCCCAGGCGCAGCGGACCCTCGACTATTCCGATTTCCGCGTCAACGCCCCGGACTTCGAAGCCGCCCGCGCAGCCGCCCGGCAGTCCGACGGCACCATGATGCGCCAGACCCTGGACGGCGTCCGCTACTTCGACAAGCAGGCCGACGGCACCCGCAAGGTGGAGGAAAGGCTCAAGAGTTCGGGGCGGGCCCTGGCCGGACTGGTGCTGGCGGATCCCAACCTGCCCACCAAAGTGATCGCGGCCCCTGCGTTCATCTATTTCGACACCAACGCCTTCGACCGGGGCGTCCAGGTCAACGTCGTCACCGCGGTGGTGTTCAACAATCTTCAGTTGACGGTGCCCAGGACGCTGGGCGGATTCGATTTCTCCGCCAGCAGCCTGTCCCTGCTCCTGGCCGCCACCGAACGGCCCGCGGTCGCCGGGCACATCCTCGACCAGGAAGGGGTGGGCCGCAAATTCGGGACCCTGGACCTGACCCTGGGCCACGACCTGGGTGCCGGCTTCCGGTTCTCGGCCGCGGCGCGTTTCGAAGAGGATGTGTTCTCCCTGCCCATGGAGAAAAAGTACCGGACCCCGGGCTTCACCCTTCCGCCCAGCGGGCTGACCCGATCCCTGCAGGGTGATCTGTCATGGCTGCGGTCGGGTTTCCAGCTGGCCGCCTACTACAACCGGGGCCTGCGCCCCGAGGGGGTCTACGGGCCTCCGGACGCGCTCCAGGCGGTGCCGGACCAGGGCCGGCTGCAGCGCTGGGGCGGCCATGCGGGCTACGACTTCCAGCTGGGCAGCGGCGCCTGGCTGCATGGCGAGACCGGCTGGGCCGGCGGCGAAGGCTTCGACCGGTTCAATTCCATCAGCGTCGGCGGGATCGGCGGGGACGTGCGGATCGCCGGCCTGCGAAGCAACAGCATCAACGCCGACCAGCTCGGCTATGCCAAGGCCGCGGTGGTGTTCCCGTCGGGGCCGAGCATGCGGCTCACGCTTTCGCTGGACCACGCCGAGTTCCGCAGCCTGGACGACCGGAAGATCCGCAACTTCACCGGACTGGGCGCCGCGGGCGACCTGCCGGGATTCTGGCTGTTCACCTTCGAGCGCATGGACATGGGCGTCGGCCTGCTGAGTGACATGCCGGGGGTCCGGTCGCTCAACGGCATCATCACATTTGTGCGGGTGTTCTGACTCGACACCTGTCAGGCCCTTGCTGGCTAAACCATAAGGGAACTCCCGATCCGCTTCAGCTTCGCCACCAGTTCCCCATCCTCGGGTCTCTGCTCCGGCTCCTTTTCCAGCAGTCGCCCCACCAGCCTGGCCAGTTCCGGCGGCACTTCCGCCAGCGCCGCCAGGTCCGGAGCCGGCGCGCAGCGGTGCTGGTCCATGATGGCGAACGGGGTTCCGCCCTGGAACGGCGGCTGGCCGGCCAGCATCTCGAACAGGATGACCCCCAGGCTGTAGCGGTCCGCGGACGGGCCCACGCTGGCCGCCAGCTGGGCTTCGGGCGCGGCGTAGACCGGGGTGCCCAGGAAGGCGACGGTCGTGGTGGCGAGGCTTTCGTCCAGGTCCCGGGCGATGCCCAGGTCCATCACCTTGGGCCCGCCTTCGCCCAGGATGACATTGGCCGGCTTCAGGTCCCGGTGGACCACCCCGCGGGCGTGGGCGTAGGCCATGGCCTCGGCGATGCCCAGGACGATGGCCACCGCCTCGGCCACGGGCAGCCGGCCCCGTTCCTTCAAGTGGGCTTCCAGGGTCGGACCGGGGACGTACTCCAGGGCGATCCAGCCGGAGCCTTCCTCCCCGCCCGGGTCCAACAGCCGGACCAGGCGCGGGTGCTCCAGCAGGGCGCCCAGCTTGGCTTCCTGGCGGAACCGGCGGCGGAAGTCGGGATCATGGAGCCGGTGCGGATGCAGCACCTTGAGCGCCACCTCCCGCCCCGTGACCTGATGCCGCGCCAGGTAGGTGGCGGCGAAGGCGCCGTGCCCCAGCAGCCGGACGATGCGGTATGGCCCCATGGTTTCGGGACCGGGACCAGAAGGCGGCGCGGGCTCCGTCCCCGGCCGGGCCCCCTGCCGGCGCTGCCAGCCCAGCCACCCCGCCAGCACCGCGAGGCCGGCCGCGAGGCCGATCCAGAAGGCCTGGGGCAGGGGCTGCACCGGTACCGGGGCCCGGACCGGCAGGAGCTGCCGCGGGTACTGGGCGCCGGGCTCCGCCTTGGCTGCGGCCGCCGCGGGCCTGGGCGGCGAAGGGACCAGCCGGTCCGGCCCTGCGTCCCGGACCGGTCCGGCCGCCACCGCCGGGAGTTCCGGGGGACCGGGGTCGGCCCTGGGCCCCGGAAA
>Ga0316217_10000901_pt1 | contig 40176 bp, 25 predicted proteins | sample 1anoAmetaG_FD_203633 | JGI IMG/M metagenome (GOLD analysis project Ga0316217, IMG submission 203633) | Freshwater microbial communities from Trout Bog Lake, Wisconsin, USA - 1anoA | ecosystem: Environmental > Aquatic > Freshwater > Lake > Hypolimnion/Profundal zone | place: USA: Wisconsin...
CCGGAGAAAGAATAACTGTTTCCGCCAGCGGCATTTTGGAATCTTTGACTGCAAGGTAGGCAACCGGCAGGCTCACGGTGCAAGTGTCTTTCCAGTCGTTGATCATCAGCATCGAACTGACTGATTTGCCAATCTGCTTTTCAGAAACAAGGTAAGCCATCGCGCTGCGCAGTAAGTCATTCATGTTGCTGCGAAGCGTGCTGGCCGATAAAACACCCTGGACATGCGAGTTCTCAGAAAAGAATATTGTAGGAACCGTGGACAGCGTACTGTCATAACTGCGCTGGCTTAGTGACAAGGAATCACGCTTAAGTTTATAAGCGGATTCATCCAGCCGGGCAATTCGCATTTCCAGTTCCCGATCCAGCTCCTCGAATACGGAAGAATAACGATCCGTGATTCTGTGATAATCCTGCTGCATGGTGTGCTGAATGCGCTCACTTGCGCTTTTCATATCATTGAGCTTGAGAAACAGAGAATCGACCTTGCTTTTAAGGGCGGCAATCTGTTGCGTGATCTCAGAACTGATGAGACTAAAAAATCCCGCTGTCAGGCTTTGGCCGATGGAATTCGCACTGCGGACCTTTTCTTCGATCTGTGCCGCTTCGGCGGCAATCACGGCGCCGGTCAGGCCGTCGATATGGTGTTTAAGCTTAGAAACCCCGTGGTCGAAGCTGGACGTATCGACCGTAATCACGATATTTACGTCTTCAGACCAGTTGACATAGCCGTCGACAGTGCCGCCTTGCTCTGAAGCCGGATAGCTTCTGGAGAAGTATTCGGACCCTGAGATTGTCGCGCTGTAATGCTCGCTGTAACTCATGGCCGCACCCCGGCAATTGCCTGCGATTGCGTGGCGGCATACATGCGGATCATGTGCGCACGCACTCTTTCATTCAGGTGCGTTCTATCCACCAACTCACGAAGACGCAGGGTAACATTCTCATGATCTGCGGCTTTCTGCGGTCGCCAATCAACTTGCGGAAGCAAAGGAAATACACCAAGCTCGATCTTATTTCTGACTTGCAGGGCAACTTCGGGGACAGGCAGCGCCGGGGAATGATACTGCCACTGTTTCTGGCGTGTTTGAAGACTGTCGCACTCGACTAATGCGAAGGGCAATAGTACACAGGCATCCGCGCATTCGCCCTCAGCGCTGAGAATGCTCACGGTGAGATGATCTTGCTGATTTGACTCCTGAATAAAGCGCGACATGGCGTCGATAACCCGGCTGACCTTTGCCTTTGTCGCCGAGGCCGCGATAATCTGGCAGGAAGCGACGCTTTCCAACTGGTGGACGGGGACCGCAGCCTGTAACGTGCGTGTGCGGTTTCCCTGCCTGGCGATATCCTTCTGCACCAGGTCGAGCAGAGGCGCGTCCAGTTCGTGGATTCGGCTAAGAAGAGCAAGATCCAGAGTGCGGAAAAGTTTAGTGTAGCGGGCCGAAATCATCTGAAAATCGCGCTGCATTGTTGCTTTGACGCCGAGCAGCTTTTGCGACTCGTCTCGAAGTTCCAGCAATCGCGCTTCAACCTGGGCTCGGCAAATCGCAATCTTCTGGGAAATCTGCGAACGGATCAAACTGAAAAATCCGCGATTTACATTGCCGCATACAGTTTCCGCGGCGCGTTTCTCAGCCAAGATCACCGAGGTCTGCATGGAAACCACGGCGCCTGTGGTTCCATCGACGTGCGGAGCAACGGAATACAAGCCTTCCGCCATTTCGCGAGTATCGACCGTAAAACTGAAGTTAGCCATTATGACCTCCCGAACGCATCGATTTCACCAATCGCGTTGCTCGCAATGGCATTCAGATTAAGCGCGAAATGCTTTTGGGCCAGTTCTTCCATAGCAGGCGGCGGAGGAAGTTCCGAGGTCTCGGCGTATAACGGATTAACGGCCAGCAGCGGTTTGCGGCGGTTATCAATGGCTTGGGCCCGGCTTCCGGCATTCGACATGGACCGGGCGGCATCATCTCGAAGCGAGGCATCATAGTATTCTATGAAGCTGAATTTTTCCGCTCGCCGGTCAATATCCTCCTTTAGCCGTTCAATATAATCGGCAAAATCCTCCTGAACTTTCTGATACTGGCGGCGCTGAAGCTCATATGCGGATACCTCTTCAATTCCGATTTCGACGGTTTTCACCGCCGTATCGGATAAGTTTCCCCCTGATTCCATTTGCTTAACGGTATTCTCCAATGCCTGCAGCGTATTGTAGCTGGAAAGAAATTCCGTGAATGTCGAGCGCATGAGATTGATCAGATCGGCGCTTTCAGCTCGATTTCTCCCGTAGAAATCCTCCGTGTCCTGGTGCCATTTATTCAAATAACTGTTCTTTTGATCTTGGATGCCGTTGTAAATTCGCTGCCGTTCCGCATGGGTCTCCTGCAACAGGCTTTGAAGAATGGGAACGATAATTTCCTCGTGAATTTGCTGCATCCCGAACGGGAAGGCGGTCTTGCTTCCGTCCTCGGCCACCCAGACTTCCGAGACCGGATCGAAGAGTACTTTGGAACTGGCTTTAAGCTGGAAGGGTTGATAACCTTCCGCCGCATCCTGGTAATTAAAGGACTCATTCCGAATACGCTCGATCTCTTCAGCCTCGAGTTTTGGCGAGTAGTGATTGTACGAAGCCTTCAAGATCGTAAAAAGAAGCCGATTGGATTGTTCAACAAGCCTGTTTGTAGAATTTATCTTCATTCCCGTCACAGTCTGGACTGTGCCGGCGATATTGACCATCAGATTGCGCAGCACCTGTTCAAATCGCCGCGACTGACTTTCAAATGATTTCTTCATCTGGTTTAACGAGTGGAATGTGGCCAGAGCCTGGTCGTGCTGATGAACATCGAATACCGGGAACACTACCGAGCCCTGTGACGTTGTCGCGCCAAACTCGGCGAGAAACCTTGCATATTCTGTATTCGGGAAAATCACGGGAAGTTCTACAGAGGAAGTAGTCAGATCGTTAAGACAGCTATTTACGGCGCGTAGCTTGCGATCCAAAGATCCCAGGTAGCCATAAAATGGAATCTGCTGGATAGAGCGGGAATATTGCTCTGTCGCTATTTGCTCCATATCTGCCGATTCCTCGACAATGGGAACCGTCTTAAGCAGGCCCTCAAGTCCGTTCACGGCAGCAGCAAATAGATCGTTGTTGCGAATCGTGCTGAGCTTAAACTCCTTTCTGGTCTCCGTTCCGGTGTAATCAACGAGAAAGCTCTTGCCCTCAAAAGCGACTCTGCCTGCAACTGGAATATAGGCAATGCCCAGCCTGTGAACTTTGAAATCGCGGGGAATGCTTTTGTGCGCGCTTTCAAATTCCGCGATGCTCGCTTGTATGTCCTCAACTCTTGCGGCAATACTTTTGCGCTGTGAACGAACAAAGAGACCGTAGATGGCGGGCGCCAGCCCGAGGAGCAACATTGCGTAGTTTTCCGCGGGAGCATTTCCAAGGTATTCCACCAAAGTAATTAGAATCACGAGCAATGCAGCGGCGCCATAGGAGACCTTTTCGATAATGTTTTTTCTGTTGAGTTCAGTTGTAAACTGGACCTCCTCTTCACCAGCCACGGCGATCTGTTTTTCGAGCGCCTCTTCCTGCTCAACGATATGCTCGGCAATGCGCTTGTAATAGTCGAACAGAATTTTAGCCTGATCTTCATGAATGCTTGCGCTTTCCGGAAATATCTTGCCCGCCATAGCCATTTCTCCTTACGAACGAACCTGTTTACGCAGCGCCATCAGCGCAGTGCATTGTTCAAACTGTTCATCCATCCTGGGTACTGTCTTGGGTACAGACACATCCTCGAACCGCAGGCGAATATTATCGATGAGCGCCGCTAATTTGTATTCATAAGAGAGGGCCGTAACAGCGCGAGACGGGGAGAGGTATCTTGCATCTTCCTGAAGCTTGGTTAGCAATTGAAGTTCTCGCTTGCAATTTGGCGCGTTGGCGGAAAGGCTAGCTATGCATTCGTCGATTGCTGCCTTTAACCTCTCCAGCGCCGACCGGGCAGCTTTCTCTTCTTCAGCAACCTCAACGGCGTGTGCAGAAGACCACCAGGCTACAGTGACTACGGTAGCGGCCACAAAGAGCAGTGCCATCTGGCCGACAAGCTGCATTCGGAAAGTCAAACCATAGCGGACGCCACGAGACATGAGCCAAAACGCGAGGCAAATGTATGTTAGATCGCAGAGTATAAGCAGGCCGAGAGCTGGAATTTTAGCATTGAAGGAGCCAACGTTCATCCGCCAGGCAGAAAACAGAGGGAAGTTGATGGAGAAGACAATGCAGACAATTGCGAAGTCGAGCCAAGCAACTTCAGTTCGCGCTCCTGGGGGGACCAACAAAATAAAGGAGGCGGCCAAAAGGGCTAGCCCAACGAAATACAAGAGAATGAACAGCCGAGAGATTTTCGATTTTGCCTGCATGGTCACTCCACTTTCTTCCCGCACTCTGAACAAAAGCCATCTCCCGGCGTGAGGGTTGATCCGCAATGAGGGCAAGTGGAAGCTCCACCCACAGTGCGGACACAGCGCGGGCAAATGCTGGCGCCTGGCGGCAACTGGGCGCCGCAGGCTGGGCAGCTTGTGGATGAAACAAGCGGTGTTCCGCAACTTACGCAGCGTCGAGCAGACTTGTCGTTGTCTGAACCGCACTGCGGGCACGGCAAATAGGGGTCGCCACAATGAGGACAGAACTTTGAGCTGCTGGTGTACTTCTTCGAGCAATTCGAGCAGAACACATCGCGCAGAACCGGCTTAACGCCGCTTCCAACCTGTCCGGAAGCTCCTGAAGCGGGCACGCCGCCTGGGGAGGGTTGCAGCAGCGCTCCTACTGCGCCGGCGCCACTGCCCATCATGCTGGTCATCATCAGCGCGCCTAACATTCCGCCTTTGCCGTCAGAGACAGAAGACACCGCGTTTTCCGCTACCTCAAATGCCTTGGACTGCTGCCACGAATAGCCGCCAATCTGTTGGGCGCTCTGGCGGGCTATGGCGTCCAAAATCTTCAGCCCCTCGGGATGACGGTCATCAACCTCGACCGAAGTAATATAGAAACCTTCCAGGTTGAAGCCGTAATCTTCCCAGAAGGCCAGCATGGATGCCTTGAGTGCCTGGGAAAGAGGCTCCAGATAGGCGGAGATGCTTTTGATTCCTATACGCTGTGATTGCATATATGAAAGCAGCACGGTCTTGGTCTTAGCGTCCATCGCTCCCTGGAAATGATCTGTAAGAGCACTGGCCGTGAACTGATTGGCAGCGCCCACCAGTTTGATCAGAAAGCGTTCAGCATCCTGAACTTTAAGGCCATAGCGGCCCACCGCCCGCATGGGAACCATGGCGTTGTAGTCCGGGTCGTGATACATCATGCTGCTCGTGTTCCAATCAATATTGAGCGGAACCACCTTGTTCACAAACCACACTTCGGCATAGAAGGGATTCTTGCCGCCGAAAGGCAGCCCAAACAAATTTCTCAAGAGAGGAAGATTCTCAGTATTCAGCGTATGTTTCCCTGGGCCGAACTTTCCCAGGAGTTGACCTTTGGTAAAAAGAACGGCCTCCTGAGACTCCCTCACTATAAGCTGAGTTAGAGTGCTGAGATTCTTGCCGGCATCGGTGAACTTTTGAGCAAATACCGGGCCGGCGCCAGGAGAGCCAGAAGAACTATCATCCCACGAAACTACATCAATCAAAGCCATTTGCCATTCTCCACAGCCGTCCCGGACCTGCAGATCCGGGACGTTTATTTGGTAGCAACGCATTACATCCGAAATGAATCAAGCAAGTATACTCCGAAAAGCTGTTGATCTAATTTTTTTGCCCGGCGACCGCCCCGAGTTTCCTCCCAACTGCCCGACTTAGATAAGTTCCAAGCCGGTATAGGATTTATCTGTTGCATTGCACTTACTCGATAATCTCCCAGCCCAGATCACAGGTTGACTGATAACCCGGATTTTGCGAGATCAGCGTTATTTTTTTTGTGCCATCTGGATTTGGTTTGATCGTCAAGCTCCACGCCTGGTGGTCGAAGGTGAACTTGAGCCGTGCCTTGGGAAGATGGTCAAAAACCACGGTTCCATAATGAGGCACTGGCGGTCCCTGATAGTGCAGCGTCCCGGAACGCTGCGCCTCGGGAGGGGCCACGGGTGCTGAAGGCTGAGGGGGCATGGTTGCAGGTTGCGTGGTTGCTGTGTTTTGGGGTTGGGTTGAATTCTGCAAGGCAACCTTTGGCTCCGGGGGAAGGGAAGCCGCAGTGGCGGACTTGGGAGAGGATTGCGGCAAAAGGGAAGCAGAATTTTCTGGAGTTCCGGGTGAAGGCTTTGCAGGCTGTTGCGGGACAGGGATTGCTGCCTGGTTCTGGTTCGGCGTTGGCGGGGTGGCCACACCTTGCTGCAGCATATTCGGCGTTTTGGCAGCCAAAGAGGTGTTCCGATGCGAATAAACATGCCAAGCCCACACACTCGCCGCCGCGGCCAGAATCACCACAACTGCCGCTATGGCAATCATGACACCGCTCTTCGAACCAGAGGGGACATACTGGTCTTCCGGCGAATCGTGGAGGGGGTGAGAAGATTCGGGCACGGGAAGAGCAGGCGATTCAGCATGTGCGGACTCCCATGGCGAAGCCCATTCATTAGCCGCTTCGGGTTGTGCAGGATGGGCAAGATCCGGATTCTCCGCCGATGCGAAACTGCCCTGGACTGGCGCAGGCATCCCATCTGGCACAGCAATTGGAACCGCTGGGGGTAAATCGAAGGCGACGGCTTTTCCGGCTGAAGAATCTCTCTGCACGATTGGATCAGCTACGGCGGGCTCAATTGAAATGGCTGAATCTACAGCGTGGCCGCAACTCCTGCAGAATCGCTTGCCAGGAGCCAGGACAGTTCCGCACTGTACGCATATAGGCAGTGCTGGCTCCGCCGCTATGGCAGTTGGCGTAACAGGGTTAACAATCTGCGCTGATTCGCCAACAGCACAGCCGCACTGCCTGCAGAAGCGCTTGCCAGGAGCCAGAGTCGCTCCACACTGGACACAGGAAGGAGCGGCCAACTCGGAGGCTGCCGCAGGCTCTTTTGCAACCTCGGGCTCTGGCGAGACAGGGCCGGCAGCCACAGGCATAGCCTGCCCGCAACCTCCGCAAAAGCGCTTGCCTTCAGCCGCTTCCCGTCCGCATTTTGTGCAGAATTTATTTGCCATTTCAACTCACCTTAGCACCGCACTCGTCGCAGAAGGTGGCGCCTGCATCCAGAGGGAGATTGCAGTTCTTGCACAGTAGCGGAGAAGGAACAGAAGCAGAAAGAGGTGCTGCCCGCAACTGCGCTTCAAGAAGCCGGGTATTTCTCTCGACAGCCAGCACCGCTAAAATCAGCCCCAATAAGACGAAACTACCCAAAGCCAAGCCGACAACACCGAAGGAAGCTCTGCGCACCGCATGCTTTCTTTCGACAGTTGCCTGGTAATTCAATTGCGCTTTGGCATATTCCATCTCCCTCTTTTCTTCCTCAATTCTGAGAGCCCTTTCCCGTTCCCGTTCTCTGTCTTCCCTGATCTTTCCCCAGGCGCCGATCAATTTGCGTGCGTCGTCCGGTTGCGCGGAAGCAAGAACGCTTTCCAGTTCTCTCAGGATGGTCATTTTCTGGAGGTATTGAGAAGGATTGACTCGGTACGACTGGTCTCCAACCGGGACGGTTTCAATAGCTGCATACGAGTCGTTGTGATGACTAAACGCCTGGTCAATATAGCCGCTGACTCCCCGTGTGGCCATGACTGTTCTTTGATCATAACAATTGCCAAAAATGACCTGCTGGCAAACAGTTTGATATTCATTGGCCCAGGGAAGTTTGAGAGTAACAGCCCGTTTTCGAATGGCGTCCATCTCGTTCGCGATTAACACAGCATTGGTGCTGGCGACAGGGGCAGCCGGGAAATTGGATCTCTGAGCCGCATTTCCCGGCTGAGGGGAAGTATTAACTTGATTGCCTGCTGGAGTGACAGGGACGATACGGTTCAGGTAACTGGTGATATCAGCGCCATTGACTGAAACCTGCGGCGGCTCGGGAACAGAACCCGGTTTGCCCGGCTTCCAGGATGGAACGATGGAGTAGAGAAGAGCAATTGCCGCAACGCCTAACATCAGAGTCGCAATCACGGACAGCAGTAATGGAAGAAAACGAGCAGATCGGAATACAATCACGCGCTCGAACTGCTCGATCTTTGACGTTTCTTGATGATTCAAGTAATCCCTCCCTGTTTGCTGTTGCCGTGCGATGCTTCGCATGAGAGCAGGCAGAATCTACTGAGTGCCTCCAGCGGAGGCTTCCGCCGTCACTTCTTTTTCAGACTGGTCTGCCTGTTGGGCTTGCTGTTGAATTTCCGCAGCGGCATTCGGATCGGGCGGAGGCGCGATAGCCGCATACGGAGCCTCAGCCGTCTGGGTGGGAACAGTTGACGGCAGCTTTGGCAACCCGTCTTTGCCTTGCTTCGCCTGCAATTCCTGCAAGCCCTGGTCGATGCTTTCGCGCATATGGTTCTGCATTTCCTGCAGGTCGGCCAGCGCCACCGATACCGTTGCTTGTTTGGGGCACTCCTGACCGCCCTTGCTGGCCAAGACCAAAAGATCGACGGACTGCGCGTCGGGGGGAGGCGCCGTTTGCAAGGCCAACACATCGCCATCGGTCAGCGAGCACTCGGTTTGCGTGTTATCTACCACATCCAGCGATGCGCCAACGACAAATACATGTTGCTTTCCTTTGGCGGCATCACTCAATAAGCGATCAATGCCGCTCGAGCCGGGGTCGGCATCTACCTGATGGGATGCCAGGGTTGCTTCCTGGTTTTCCAGGGCCAGCTCGCTCTTTACCTCGTCGGAGATCTGCTGCTTGATTTCCGGCGTCAACATCGGAGGGCCAGCCGCTGCGGGAGCAGCGCCATCCTCTTCGCCGGCTTCTGTGTGGGCTGCATAATCAGCCTGTAAGTCCGTCGAGATCATATAATCGGTCAGCCAATAAGCGGCCGAAGGGTAGGAAGCATAGGGAGCGAAATAGTAGCCGTAAAATCCAAACCACGGACTGCCCGCAAATCCCCACCCAAAAGTGATTGGCGCCGCCCATGGGTTATAGGCCCAGCCATAAAAGAAGGGCGAATAGAAAACGCCGGGGGCGTAGATGCTCAGATAGGCTCCGCGATAGGGATAGCCCATGTAGTTGCGACTGTAAACATGGCCGTGGGAGACATAGGTGCGCCGGGCATAATCGTGGCCGCGATAGCTATAGGGATGCTGAACGTATCCGGCTCTGCCCCTCTGGTAAACCGTGCGATTGTGGCTGTGATCTTCCACCATGACGCGGTGGCCGCCGTTCAGTCCGTGCTGCACGGTCATGCCCCTCCTGGCATCATGAATTTCGCTGGGTTTTCCGTCAGAGCGCATACGAACCGAACTGCCGCCGGGGGTACTGTGCACGGTTGATCCCTTTGGCGAACGGAATCCCGCAGGCTGTCCGCCAAGGTGATTGCCAGATGGCTGACCGCCAGTTCCAGGGTGAAAACCCGGCGTCTGCCCGCCAGTTCCGGGATGGAAGCCTGCGGGTTGTCCGCCGGTTCCGGGGTGATTGACGGACGGTTGTCCGCCAGTTCCAGGGTGATAACCCGACGATGGATTGGATCTCTGTGTCGATCCGCTGCCCCGGTAAGCGCCCTGCCTTTGGACCTGCGGGGCAGACCTTTGAACTTGCGGAGCTGACCTGGTTGGAGGAGGCGAGTAGCTCTTGGTACCTGCATTGGCAAGTCGGGCAACGCCCAGAAGTCCGGTAAGAAGAAGTGCTGCTGAACCAAGTCGAATTGCTTTGCAAAGGAAGTTCACGTTCATCGAATTCTCTTTCTTCTCTCGATCTGCTAGTTTTTTCTGTTTTGGACAGGCTGACTCTTAGTCAATGCTGGTAACTTTTCCATTGACAAAGGTGACCTTCATCTTCAGGTCGGAGTAGAAATAGATTTCCTTTGCTCCACTTGCCGCCTTTCTTTGCGGTTCGCCGAAGTCGGCTGTCACCTGGGCCTTAAGCTCGCCGATGGTAACTGTTGGCGTCGGAGCTGGCGGTGGCGGCGGCGGCGCTACATCGTCATATTGCCGGGGCGGCGCGCTTCCTTCCTGAGCCCAAATTTGCCCATTCGCGGCAACCAGATTGGCTCCTTGAATCTTGAAATTGATCGGCTCCCCGCTCGCACTGCAACTGATAGTCAAAATATCCCCGTTCACTCTGTAGACGCCACTGCTCAGTTTGCCGCCCGGGAGAAGAATCGTGCATCCCGTGTCAGACACTATGTCGAGCTCTGCCCCCGCCTTTTCTAAAAGGTACTTTCCAGAGACAATGGCCTGCTGGCTATCCTGGACCTGGCCAGCGGCAGGAGCTGCCACGCTCTCCTGTGCTGGTTGCGCGTCCTGATCCTGTTGAACCACGCTCATCACCTCGGCAATCATTGGCAAAAAGACATCCGCGGCGGGTACCTGCTTCTTGCTGGGAAAAGGAATTTTCAAATCCCCGCGATAACGCATTCCGCTGTCGTCGGGGTCTGTGAAGAGCTTGAAGACCGCACTATCCTTTTGAACGGTAATCGCGATGATCCAGCATTTATCGCCGGCGGCCAATATACGCGGCGGAGTGCCGTCGGGCACGGCTAAGGAGCCCGAAGTGTCCATGGCTGCCACTGTCGCCTGCAGCATTGCGGTTCCAAAGCTGCCCCATGCTCTTTTTCCTGCCCCTCCCCCGATCTTGCCGTCTTTGTATGTGTTCGACTCCGTTAGAACAGCCGACAGGGCAGAGAGCCGCATCCCATCCTTGTGCAGTTCGACTACATCGCCCGGAGTTGCAATGTCCGAATGGTTAGCCGCCAAGACCGTGATACTGAACAGGGAATTGAGTTTCTGTTGCAGGGCAAGCTGATCCCCGGTTTGCTGGCCATATGCCCACGAAAGTCCGTTTGCCAGTACTACTGCGGCAATCCAACGAGCCGCTTGCGTCATAAAAATCTCCCTCTGGTCGCTAATTTGAGAATTTGATACAAAACACCCCACACTCCAGGACTAAAGCCTGCGGTTCAATAGAAACCTTATAAGCTGCAAAGTCTACCCCCAGTAGACTGATAGTGGCTACACCCTTCAATTTGCTTTAATATGCAGGAGTTGGTTTTAAGCGGTATTTTTTGTTTTCAAGCCACAAAAGGCCCCCTTTCCATTTTCTGAAAGCTGAATCGGGACTGAATATGAACGAGAACGGGACTGACGGCGACAGGCTGGATTCGTGGAAGTCGATCTCCACCTATTTGGAGCGGGATGTCAGTACGCTGCTGCGCTGGGAACGTGAAAAAGGACTCCCCATTCACCGCATTCCCGGCGGGAAGCGGCACGCAGTTTATGCCTTCCGGCGGGAACTGGACGAATGGCTGGCGAAACCAACCCTTATCCCTGGCGCGGACTCGGAGCAACTCAGGAACAAAAATCGGAATTCTGCCCCAGTTATCCCCCCTGATCCCCTGGCGGAGGCCACGCCTTCGATTTCTTCATCGCAGGTTAGGTACGGCTGGAAGCTACCTCTTCACTTGTCTGGCGGAATTCTGGTTCTCATGCTTTTGGTCGGCGCCGGATACAACTACCTTGATGATTGGTTCTCATTCCGCGTTCCGGAATTTGTTGGTCAGCAACAACTAACTGATAATGGCCTGAATAAAATCGGCCTGGTTACGGATGGCAGACAACTCTTCTTCGGCCAGTCTGAATACGGTTGGTATGCGCTGACCGCGATGCCTGTGGATGGTGGTGCGGCGCGCACCATATGGAATCCCCCCGCCAATGTTGAGCCCGCGGATGTATCACCTGACGGACGGAAGCTACTTGCCTTTACGTTTGTAAGTCCCGGCCGCGACCGGCCGCTTTGGATCATTCCCTTAAACGGAGGTGCGCCGCACCGGCTCTCAGGCCTGATCGCCCGCTCCGCTGCTTTTACGCCGGACGGGCGCGGCGTCGTCTATGCGATGGGAGAAAAATTTTATCTCACTGCCGAAGACGGAAGTTCTCCAAGAGAGATTGGCTCCTTCAGAGGGCTTCCGGACAAACTCCAATGGTCCGAGGACGGCGAAAGTTTGCGTTTTCTGCTCGTGGATGCGGGCAGCGATGAATCCTCTTCCGCTTGGGAGCTTGTATCCAGGGATGGCATGAAGACTACTACGCTGCGCTCGCTTCCCTCCACCGCAGTCTTTCGCTTTGGCGGATCGTGGACCAGGGCCAATCGGGAAAACGCATTTTTTATGATCAGGCCGGCTAGCCGTCACGGCGGCGAATCCATCTGGCTGGCCAAGTATGGTTCCCGGTGGTGGGACCCTCCTTTCCAGATTGTTGAATCGCAACTGAACATGAAAGTAATGGCGGGGATTACCTTCGACCGGGGATCGAAGCGCCTCTTTGTGCTGGGCGGAGCGGGGTCCAGGGGAAGTTTTATGCGGTTTGATCCGCAGACAAACGGGTTCAGGGAGATTTTGCCCGGCATCTCCGGTGAGTTTCTGGACTATTCGCGTGACGGGCAATGGATTACATTTACCGAGTTCGGAGTGGGGGAAAATACTCTGTGGGTCAGCCGAACTGATGGAAGCAGAGCGCAGCAGCTTACATTTCCGCCTGAGAATGTTCAGTTGCCACACTGGTCGCCGGATGGGAAGCAGATTGCGTTCATGTCTAAAACTGAAAATCGTCCCTGGCGCATCGTGGTCTTGCAGCTAAACAATCATGAGCGGCACGAAGCTTCTGAAGGCAACGACAACCAGGGCGCGCCGACCTGGTCGCCCGACGGGCGCTTTCTGGTTTACGGGAATGTGGAGTGCCAGACCACTCACACCTGCGCCGTTCGGCGGATCAATCTTTCGACAGGCAAGGTGCAGGCTCTGCCGGGCTCGGAAGGGTTGTTTACCGCCCGCTGGTCGCCGGACGGCCGCTGGATTGCAGCAATGCAACTGGAGCAGCGTCAGATTTATCTCTTCAATGTTGCAACACAAAGATGGCATAAACTGGCGGACTCGGTGGATGGCACGGATCTATGCTGGTCTGCCAATTCACAATTCCTCTATGCCAATTTTGCCGGGCCGCGCGCTCGCATCGTGCGCATCCGGGTAACAGATGGGCAATGGGAGACCGTGGCGGATTTGCGCTCTCAGAGCATCTTCAATTTGGCGGATGTCGGGCACCTGGGGTTTTCCCTGGTCCCTGACAACTCTCTGATTTTGCACCGGGGAGTGGACACTTCGGAAATTTATGCTTACAACCTGAAGTAACTCATGCCGATTCGCTTCTCCTGGCCCATACATTCTTTTCTTCCTTCTAAGAAGTACTGTCCCTGCGAGGCTGCTATTTCATCCGGAGAATGTAAGATCTTAACGCTTATCGAGCGGCCAATTGCGTGACCTGAGCGGCATGACATGGGCTTGCGCAGCTCATGAGGGCATTTGCTCCGGCCATTGCCATGGCGCATGATGAGGTGCATCGGTTGTTGTGGCCCACACAGATTCAGGTATTAAACGATTGCAACTGCACCGGGGGAGATGTTAGCTTAACAGGCGTAGCTTAATCGCCGTAACATGGCCTTTCAATTCTCCGGCATGGTTTCACTTAGGTTATGCCGGTAGTTTCCAGACTGTGGGCTGCACACCACGATTTGTTATCGGTCATGTGAACCACTGGCACCATCGAACCGCCGGGTTGGGAAAAAGTCCTGGGGGATTTATGACGCTTCATTTTGTTCCGCTCAAAGTAAGTCCACTGCTTCGTTGTCTGCGCAGCTCAGTCCTATTGCCGTTGCTTGGGTTCTGCTGGTGCATCCCGGCTTCCTATGCCAAACAGCCTTCCCTGACTGTAATTGAACTCTATGACGGGCCGAACGGGGCCGCCTATTTGCAGATTGAGAATGCGCTGATCAATGGCAAACCGGTTTTCCGCGATTGCACTCCCTATCAGTCCGCGGCGATAGACAAATCGACCTATGGCAGGATGCAAAAGGTGGAACCGGTGGCGGGGGCGGTTTTGGAGCGCGATAACAGCGGGGTTCTCCGGTACGGAATAGGCGAAGGCCAGCCGCAATGCGTTGTGCCGGACAATGTTAAATTTGGCCACGATGAGCAATATTCGCTGTCTGACCTGGCTGACCAGGCAACCCTGACGGGAATTTCGACAGGTTTGGCCAGCGCTGGATTATCTGTACCGCCACCTTTGAAAAGAGGCGTAAAGCTGGTCTTTGTTGCGGCCTGGGATTCGGAACTTGCAGAATTCCTGCGTGCGCAGAGGGCCGCAGACGTTGACGGATGGCTTCGCTATCTCTCCATGTATCCCGCTTCGCCTCATGTCGCCTATGTAAAATTTTCCCTGGCAATGCTTTATGTGAAAGCAGGCGAGGCGCTTCTGGACAATTACCAGAGGTCCGTGACCACAGCATCTCCGTCTTACAGCGACCTGAAGGATGCCAAGGTTCAGGCTGACAAGGCCCGGTCTATTATGCCGGCCCTGGAACAAACAGTGAAGCTTTCAGGCAAGATTCGCGAAGACCTGGCAGCAATTGCCGAGGAGGGGCAGGGCGAACTCAACAAATACAATACGGCATTGCAGTCGCGCGCACCGGGATATTTTCACCTGCTGAGCGCCCGTAAGCTCAGCGATATCCTGGCCGGAATCGATCTTGACTCTCCGGGTGGAAAAGAGTTGCTTGAAGATACGATGAAAGCCGCCAATGATTTCGATAGAGCGCTTCGCTCCGCGGAATCAGCGGTGGCAGATAACCAGATGGACACCGCGCTTGAAATCGTCACGCCCCTGCGCGGATTCTCAAGCGAAGAGCCGCGCATTGAAGCTGTTGTCGATTCGGTATACGGATACGATCTTCAACTAGGAAAGCAATTTGCGGATGCGGGCAATTGGGACAGCGCTGTTAAGGAGTGGGAAAAGACAGCCAATGTGAAGGATACGCCGGAGGTGCGCGATGCTCTCACTGATGCGCGCAAGCAACTAGTTATAGCCCAGGACAAGGCTTTGGCCGCGAAGGCGCTGGGGAGCAGCAAGGAACTTGAACAACAGCACGACAACATTGGCGCATTTGAATTACTGTACAATCTCCCCTCTTCCCAGAAGGCATATGTCAACGATGATATTGAGAGGCTTAAGAGCAGTTACATCCAGGATGCGGTTAAGGCCGCGAAGGAACTGCAAAAGGCCCACGATCCAATCCGTGGACTTGGCGATGAGATAGGGATTGAGAAAGCATACGACTATCTTCAGCGAGCTTATGAACTTAACGACGACGTCTCTCTGAGTGACACCATGACTATTCTTGGAGACGATTTAAGCACTTACTTTGTTGCTCAGGCGAAGCGATATCTGGATAAGCCGTCTGGATCAGGAACCGAACTTGGCTGGAACTATCTTGAGGAGGCTCTGTTCTACAAGCCATCCAATCAGTCGGCGCATGACGCGAAGGTAGCCGCGACTCCTGCTCATGCGATGCATTCGAAGATATCCATCAGGGTTCAGTTCCGCGATCAAACCTCGCTTCGCGATAGCACTGGTTTTATCCACCAACTCGAAGACGCGATTATTACCGGGCTTGAAGTGCCCACGATAAAGGCCATTCGATTTGGGGAAACCGCCAACGGCGTGGAACCGGACTTCCAACTGGTTGGGGACGTGCTGGAGCATCAGATCACCGAGACTGCCACTCTGGATTCCATGGAGTCAAATTATCGCTTTGGAACCCATGATGATCCCAACGATGAATGGAACAAGGCGAATCGCGCATATGATGCCGCGCTGCGCACATTGCAAATGGATCAGTCCGCGATTCAAGGGGCGGAAGCGAAGGGAAATAAGAAAGATATCAGTGAGTTGAACGCAAAGATTGAAGTGGACCAGAAGCAGATTTCAGAGGCACAGCGCCTGGCGGACTCATTACCAAAAACCGTGACCCGTGACATCATTCGGCCCTATCATTACACGCGGAAGACTATCGACATCAAGAACACGATTAGACTGCAGTTTCGTCTGGGAGAAACATTGAACGGGCAAATGGATGACGCTGTGCTTGTCGACAAGAGCGACCCCAGGCAGTTCATTCTGTTGGAGGATGTGAAACCGGACGACACAGAGGGAGTGAAGCTTGCCGGGACAACGCCCAACTCCAAGGAAATGCAAACAGCGCTTGAGAATGCAATTCGTGACGAGTTGATTGCGGCGGTGCAACTGAAGGTAAAGGAACTTCCGTTGAGGATTTATAACGAAGCCAAGTCGAAGGAGCAGGAGGAAAATGTGGATGGGGCCGCTGAGGAGTATCTGCGGTTTTTAAGCTGTACGGTGGAGGATGGTTCAGCCGAGCGCCAGCACGCCAAGTCTTTTCTGGCGCAGCAATTCAATATGCGGCCAGAAGCAAGCTCTTCGCAGTAGCTTTTCGCTAGCGCAGGGCTTTTCTTACATTGGTCGATGTATTTCTCACTCCAGTCGAGCTTACCTGGCGCCCGCGAAACTGAGGATAGTTGACATGGTAAACCGGCATTGCAGTAAGTGTGGAAAAGAAATAGCAGAAGGAAGACGGTTTTGCGGGGGTTGTGGTCAAGCGGTTCCGGAAGTCTCGACGCCAGTTGAGCCGGAGCCGGGGATTGTGGTTCAGCCCACAGCTTCAGCTTGCGCAAATTGTGGAGCGCCCGTCACCCCCGGTAAATCCTTTTGCAAGCAATGCGGTCACGCTGTGGGAGCCTTCGTTGCGCAGCCTCTGGCTGAAATGGCAGCGCCTGAGTCCTCAGTTGCACCTTGCACAAGTTGCGGGAGACCTCTCATCCCCGGCAAGCGCTTTTGCAAGCATTGCGGCCACCCAATTCCAGCGCCGGTTCCGCTGGCCAAGCCAATACCGGATATAGCGCCGGATTCGAAAGCTTCATGTTGCGCAAAATGCGGTGCTTCAATTCTCGCCGGCAAGCGCTTTTGCCGGCAGTGCGGCCATCCCGTCGATAGTGCGATACCCGCTGCCTCGATTGCAACCTCACCCGCGGAACAGTGGGGCGCCTCAACGATTGAAACTGACGGAATTGATTTCAGGACCGGCAATGACGCACAGCATCCGTTGAAAAACGCTGCCCCGGAGCAGACACTGACCGCTCCTTTGACCGCAGAATCTTTTCAGAATCAGCCCGGTCTTCTGTTACAGGCCATGCCGGAGGCAGCGCCGCATGAGCCACTTGTACGCGATTCCGAGCAGGCGCCGGAAAAACCCTCCGGCAAAGAGAGTCCTTTAGGGTTCACTGAACTGAACGGTTTGGTAAAGGAAGAATCAGTTCTGTCGAGAGAGCCGGTCGTCATTTCTACGCCATCAAACTTTGATGAAACGGAATCGGACAATAAGGGGAGGATCCGATCCGACCCTGGAGCCTCGGCTTCGACCATGCGCAGGAATCAACGATTGCTAATCGGTGCGTTGGGTGCTGTGGTTGCAGTAATTGCCATCGCGGCCCTTATTTTTGTTCATTACCATCGAAGGACTAACTCAGCACGCAATGAAGTGAAGGCAACCTCCGCAATTGCAGCATCTATACCCAGTGCAGCCCAGGCGACACAAAGCCAGGCATCCAATCCGGCTTCAGGTACAGGCGCCGGGACGGTCGCCGCGCCCGCAAAACCCTCTTCACAGAAGATGAATGAGATCAGCCAGAAGGCACCCCCGCGGAGTAACAAACCTTCACCCATCAACGCAAAGCCTAAGCCGGCCATCCAAAAATCTGAAAACGGAAACTGCAATTTAGATTCGAATATTCTGCCCAAAATGCTCGACCAGGCGGAGAGAAATCGAGAGCAAGGAAACTATTCCGATGCTGCAAGGCAGTATCGATCGGTGCTAGCTTGCGACCAGAACAACGCACGGGCGCGCAGCGGCCTGGAACTTACGTTGCTCGACATTCAGCATCAGTGACCAGATGGCTTTAACAGTCGCCGGGAATTTATGTATGGACGCCCAACCGGAGTGCTGTGCTTTGCTACAAACCTGGCGCGCGCCGTTGCCTATGGACCTTTTGTGCTAAGTTACTAATTTCTTCGATTGAGAAAAGCTTTTGCTTCGGAGTTTCCCTGCTCCGCAGCTTTCTGAAACCAAGTTACGGACTGAGCTTCGTCTTTCGGAACGCCTTGCCCTCTGGCATACATTACGCCAAGATTGTACTGGGCTTTTGCATATCCCTGCTCGGCGGCTTTCTGAAACCAAAATGCGGCTTGAGCATCGTCTTTCGCTAAGCCGCCGCGGCCGTTTGCATACATCCAGCCAAGACTAGTCTGAGAATCTGCAAGTCCCTGCTCTGTTGCTTTGCGATACCAACGCACAGCCTCCGCTTCATCTTTTAAGACGCCTTTTCCTCCGTCAAACATCACACCAAGACAAAACTGAGCGTGTGCATCTCCCTGCTCCGCAGCCTTCTGAAACCAGGCTACGGCCTGAGCTTCGTCTTTCACGACGCCTTGCCCTCTGGCATACATCACGCCAAGACTGGTTTGAGACTCTGCATCTCCCTGCTCGGCGGCTTTTCGAAACCAGCGAAATGCTTCCGCATCATCTTTCGGGACGCCTTTCCCTTCGTCATACATCACGCCAAGGCGAAATTGAGCATAAGTCTCTCCCTGTTCAGCAGCTTTCTGAAACCAGGAGACCGCCAAAGCATAGTCTTGAGAAAAACCTCCTCTCCCGTTCTCGTACATCCAACCAAGACTAGTCTGAGACTCTGCATATGCCTGTTCAGCGGCTTTCAGGAACCAATAGACCGCCTGAGTTTCGTCCTTCGTCAAGCCACCGCGACCGTTCCAATACATCTCGCCAAGAATGTGTTGAGCAGCCGCATCTCCCTGCTCAGCAGCTTTGCGCGACCAAAAAACGGCTTTTGCGTCATCATTCACCAAACCATCTCTATACTGCTCTGGAGAGCTAGTCTGCGGTGCGGTCTGTAACGCACCGCACTCGTCACAAAACTTTGCGCCTTCCGGAATCTCGACATCACACGCAATGCATTTGGAGGTCACGGGATCGTCAGCCGAGGGAGTCGTATTCATAAAGCCCCAAACAGACTAATACTCTAATTTACTCGTATGGTCTAGCTGGTAACAGTTTACATCCAAGGTTGCGGCTAGCTGGGACTGTATTTTCTTGGCTTTGAGTACTAACGCGCGCCTGGAGAAGAAAATCCTTGCAAAAGGAAAGCGGGGGACCAGACTTTATTAACCCGTGCCGACATCAAGGCTCGGTAGCCGCAGCAACCGGGAGCAGCGGTGGTATTGCACGCGGGGTGATTCATCTGTGGCGAACCGTTGTCGACGGCGACTGACAAGGGTGCGGAGTTGTGGGGTCTGGGCAGAGAAACTGTCCGAAAACTCGTCAAAGATGATCCCGGCGTAATCAAAATAAGGCAGGGGCAGAAAAAGGCGCACACAACGTACAGCGTGCCGGAATCAGCCGCGAGGAGAATTCATACGCGGCTGTTGAATGCCGCTTAGGAACGACCTCCAGGAAACGCTATTAGTTTTGGTTTCGGCTTGTCCTTGAATGCTTGCCGCAAGATTTTAGTGATACGTGCTTGACGTTCTGGCACCCAAGCAGCGTAATGCTTGCGTACAATCTCTTCTGTGTTGCCGAGCAATTCGGCCACGTCGCGAACCGTGACATTCGCTTTTTGCAGAAGGATGCGAGCGAATGTGTGCCGGAAGCGGTGTGGCGTCGGCTTTTCGTCCCATTCGCCGCACAATCTCCAAAGACGCTGGAGTTTGCGCCGCCACAGGTCGGTCACAACGCAAATATCAGTGGTCCTGTGAGTTCCGAAAATCAGCGGTCCATGCTGCCTCGCGCGTTCTCGGATGCGCTCCTGCAACCAGGTCGGTATCCACGTGTAGACTTTTTTGCCGGTTTTGGTCGTGCGAATGCAGCACTCGCCACTCTTCAATAGTCGGTCAATGTGAAATGTGGCGACATCAGAAATGCGAAGTCCTGTGTACACAGATATTGCAATGAAGTCAGCGAGGTCCTGCCCGGTCCAGCGATACCGTTGTTCGTATACAGTTTTCCCGTACTTCGACTCGCAGACAGCAAACATCAGGTTAAGTTCCTTGTCGCTGAAAGCAATCCTCTCCTTCGACTGTTTATCGTTGCGGTTGCGCTGCTCCTTTACCAAGCGCGCCGGATTGCGATCCAACCATTCATTGCTGACGGCAAACTCGAAGAATGACTTGAGTATGGTCATATTCTTTGTTGCTGTGTTTGCGCCAACATTCCATGAGGCACGAAATTCACGCACATCGATTGGACCCCACTGGTCAAGCATCACGTATCCCTTCGACTCAGAGAACTCGGTGAATCGCTTCATCATGTAGCCGTACATCCGTTGGGTTGTAGCTGCTGATGACTCGGCGTGAGCGGCACGAAATGCTTCCACTGCACGATCAATCGTGACCTTTGAGGTGACAATCGCTTCGGGAAGGGAGGAGGGTAATTCGCTATCCCATGTCTTCCATGAAGAAACAAGTTCTCTGGCCTTTTCAAAGTCGGCTAATCCGGTTGATTTCCGTTTGAACTTGCCTGCGAATGTACCAGAAGCAAAGATGAGGCAAGCGCAACGCTTCCAGCCCTTCTTGCGCTCCTCAAATTCACCCGAGCGGAAGTCTTCTGGATAGCCTGCTTCACAGTCTTGGCGGTGTCTTCGATATAGGTTGATTATCACGCGAGAATTATAGACTCTATTGCCCGCGATTGCCCGCCAATAATTTGTTTATCTCGTAAGTTGTTGATTATAATATGGCGGAGAGAGTGGGATTCGAACCCACGGTACTCGTTAAAGTACACACGCTTTCCAAGCGTGCGCCTTAAACCACTCGGCCATCTCTCCGTGGAGTGGTGTGTCTTCTTGAATTTACCATATCTCAGCGACTGCCTGCTGCTTTGGGCTCAGAGTAAATCTCCAGCAGAGTCCGCGCCGCTCGAAAGGACGTTGTGCGTCCCTCCAGAACTTCGTCTTCCAACTCCTCCATACGCTTCCGGATGCCAGGATGAGACTCGAATTGCTGCCGCAGTCCCTGCTCGATAATTTCGTGCATCCACTTTCGCGTCTGACCGCGACGCGCAGTATTGAACCAGCCGTTGGCTTTGGTCAAGGCGATGTATTCCAGCACGCAATTCCAAAGCTCGGCGATGCCCTTGCCGGTCTGTGCGGAGCAGGTCAATGCGCGCGGAGTCCATCCGGACGGCGGACTGGGAAAATAGTGCAACGCATTCTGTGCCTCATTGCGGGTCCGTTCCGCTGCGGTCAGGTTTGCTCCGTCAGCTTTGTTGATCACGACAGCATCAGCCAGCTCCATCACGCCGCGCTTCAGGCCCTGCAATTCGTCTCCCGCGCCAGTGAGTGAAATGAGCAGGAAAAAATCGACCATCTCGTGAACCGCTGTCTCGGACTGCCCAACTCCCACTGTTTCAACGAGTATGTTGTGGTACCCCGCTGCCTCACACAAAAGCATCGCCTCGCGCGTGCGCTGCGCAACGCCGCCCAGGGAGCCCCGCGATGGAGAAGGCCGGATAAACGCCATGTCGCTGGAGGCGAGAGAAGTCATGCGTGTCTTGTCGCCCAGTATGCTCCCGCCGGAGAGTTGACTGCTCGGGTCGATGGCCAGGACCGCGACCTTCTGGCCGCCTTCTCCAATTCCATGCTTGCCAATCAGGAACGCGCCCAGCCTCTCGATCAAGCTGCTTTTCCCTGCACCGGGAACCCCGGTGATGCCTATGCGAATGGAATTGGCGCTATGAGGAAGACAATCTTCTACGATCTGTTCAGCCAGGTCACGGTCTGCTGCGCGCGAGCTTTCGATCAAGGTGATGGCTTGCGCCAATACGGAGCGATCGCCGCGCAGGATGCCATCAACGATTTGCTGGCGCGGCAGCAAGCGACGGCGATTGGAAGCGCGCGCAATCAACTCCGGCGGGGGCTCCGGTGTTACGCATCCGGGGCGAACACGAAGCGCGCTCTCATCAGGGTTTGCCAATCAGGCTTTGCCTCCCACCAGGCTGCCGTTAAGAATATCGAGAATTCGTTGTGCTGCCACAGGTATCACAGTGCCCGGCCCGTAGACGCCTACTGCGCCGGCCTGAAACAAAAAATCATAGTCCTGCGGCGGAATAACCCCGCCCACAACCACCAGAATGTCATCCCGGCCCAGTTTGCGCAACTCCTCAATCAGTTGAGGCACCAAAGTTTTATGGCCCGCGGCCAGCGAAGAGACACCGACAATATGCACGTCGTTCTCGACAGCATGACGCGCGACTTCCAGCGGAGTCTGAAACAAAGGACCAATATCCACATCGAAGCCAATGTCCGCAAAGGCAGTTGAGATTACTTTTGAGCCTCTGTCATGGCCGTCCTGTCCCATTTTTGCTACCAGAATGCGTGGGCGCCGGCCCTCAGCTTGCTCAAACTCCGTGACCATCTGCTGCGCCTTCTTGAATTGCTCCGCATTCGAGCTCTCAGCGGAGTAAACACCGGCGATGATGCGCGTGGTGGCCTCATAACGCCCCCACACCTTTTCCAGTGCCGAAGAAATTTCACCCAGCGTGGCGCGTTTGCGAGCCGCATCCACGGCGCATTCCAGCAGGTTTCCTTCGCCGCTTTGCGCGCACTGCTCAAGCCGCTCCAGCGATTGGCTTACCGCCTTCGGATCGCGTTCGCGCTTCAGCAGGTTCAGCCTTGCAATCTGCGAATCGCGCACTGCCGCATTGTCAATATCAAGAACCGGAATCAACGGCTCTTCAGGCGAGGGATATGCATTGACGCCAACAATCACGTCCTTGCCGGAGTCGATGCAGGCCTGCTTGCGCGCTGCCGCCTCTTCAATGCGCATCTTGGGAACGCCGGTCTCAATCGCCTTCGCCATGCCGCCCAGGCCTTCAACCTCTTCAATCAACGCCCACGCTCCGTGCATCAACTCGTGCGTCAGCCGCTCCACGTAGTACGAGCCAGCCCACGGGTCCACAATCCGCGTGATGTCAGGTTCTTCCTGAAGATAAATTTGCGTGTTGCGCGCAATGCGTGCTGAAAAATCCGTTGGCAGTGCAAGTGCCTCGTCCAGCGCATTGGTGTGCAGTGACTGTGTATGCCCGAATGCCGCGGCCAGCGCCTCTACGCACGTGCGCACCACGTTGTTGAATGGGTCCTGCGCCGTAAGGCTCCAACCCGAAGTCTGGCAATGCGTCCTCAAAATCAGCGATTTTTGATTCTTCGGATTGAAAGTCTTCACCAGCTTGGCCCATAACATTCGCGCGGCGCGCATCTTGGCAATCTCCATGAAGTGGTTCATGCCAATGCCCCAGAAGAAAGAGATGCGGGGTGCGAATTCGTCAATGTCGAGGCCAGCCTTTACTCCCGTGCGCAGATATTCCAGTCCGTCGGCCAGCGTGTACGCCAATTCGATATCTGCTGTGGCTCCGGCCTCCTGCATGTGATATCCGCTCACGCTGATGCAGTTGAACTTCGGCATCTTCGATGAGCAATAGCGGAAAATATCGCCGATAATTCGCATGGAGCCTTCGGGCGGATAAATATAAGTATTGCGAACCATGAACTCTTTAAGAATGTCGTTCTGAATCGTCCCGCTTAGTTGCTCCGGCGGCACTCCTTGCTCTTCCGCAGCGACAATATAGAACGCCATAATCGGCAGCACAGCGCCGTTCATGGTCATCGAGACGGACATTTGACCCAGCGGAATCTGGTCAAAGAGAACCTTCATGTCGAGGATTGAATCAATCGCCACTCCGGCCTTGCCCACATCTCCGGTCACTCGCTCGTGGTCCGAGTCGTATCCCCGATGCGTCGCAAGATCGAACGCGACAGACAATCCCTTCTGCCCGGCGGCCAGGTTGCGCCTGTAAAACGCATTCGACTCTTCGGCGGTTGAAAAGCCCGCGTATTGCCGAATCGTCCACGGACGCATCACATACATCGTGCTGTAAGGCCCGCGCAGATAAGGTGGAATTCCTGCGGCATACTCAAGATGCTCGAGTCCCGCCAGGTCTTCGCGCGTATAGAAATCCTTCACCGGGATGTGCTCCGGAGAGATCCATTCGCTACTCTCTCTTATGTTCCTGCGTTCAACCGCGGGCTTCAATTCGATCTTTGAAAAATCTGGACGCATCATGATTCCTTAATCCCCAGCCGCTGTTGCCATTGTGTAAGAAATTCAATAGGATTGCTGCGCAGATTTACGAAATCCGCAACGCCTGCGGCTTGCAGTTTTCCCTCAGCATCGGGAGCGCCGGCAACAATCACCGCAGTGCCGCGGCCAGACGATTTCAGTTTTCCGATAACCTCGGTGGCAATCACCGGATATTCCGCATCAGAACTACAAAGCACAATTAGATCGGTGTCGCTCGCGGCAATCTCACCGGCGTTCGAAAACTTCTGCGTACTAACGTCGAAGCCCGCGCATCCGAAAAAGTCGGCGGAAAAGCCAGAGCGAGCCGCCCGCATTCTGGCGTCCCCAATCTCGGCCAGCAAAACGCGCGGCGTCTTGCCGCTCCTGGCCGCATGGCGCTCCGTGCGCAGACGCAGTTGCTCAAACATTTGCGAGCCGCGCTTTGCATTCGAATGGCGCGAAGCATCGATGCGATCCAATGCTTTTTCCGAAAGATTCGCGTGCTGGCTTGTTCCGGTAAAAATGCGCCGGCGAGAAGCAACAGCCTTCTCTTTCACAGCCCGCGATTTCTCCAGCAACTGCGCAATGACCCCATCCACCTTCGCCTTCCGATAGCCGCCCGCAGCCTCAACCTTCTGCATCAGCTTCCAACCCTCGCGGGCGATGAAATCGGTGAAAACCTCCAGGCAATAAGACCCAGCGCCCGGATCGGCGACCCGCGCCAGCAGCGCCTCTTTTTTGAGAATGATCTGCGTGTTCCGCGCCAGCCGGCGGCTGGCCTCATCCGGCGTCTTATAGCATTCGTCAAACGGCGCAACCGTAATCGAGTCTGCACCTCCAAGGATTGCCGACATAGCCTCCGTCGTCCCGCGCAGCACATTCACATGCGGATCGTAGACCGTCTCATTCCAGCGCGAAGTGCGCGCATAAATCTTCGCCTTCGCATTTTCGCGCGACCCGCCAAAGCTTTCCACAACCTGCGCCCACATCGCCCGGAAGGCGCGCAGCTTTGCAATCTCAAAGAAGTAGTTCGCCCCGATCGCGAACGAAAACGCAACCGAAACCGCGGCGCGATCCGCCTGTATACCGCGCTCCTGCATCCCCGCCATATAATCAACTCCGGCCGCAAGCGTGAAGCCAACTTCCTCCACGGCCGTTGCCCCGGTCTCCTCAAACTCCTCGCCATGAACGGTGAAGGGAATCAGAGTCGTAGGCGCATTCGCAATCACTTCCGCCGCAAAATTCAAATTGTTCAGAGGGTTCCAGCCGGTCGAAATCTGCACATGTCTCGGCTGTCTTTTTAGTCGCGCAATAAGAAGGCGAAGCAGCGGCTCTCCTGCATTTTCAAAATGAACAGGAATCTCATCGAGACCGGCCAGTAATTTATCCAGGCTGGAAGCATGCTCAAGATTGGCATTCAGAAACGCAATCTCTCCCGCTCCCGCAACCACAGCGCTATGCGCCGCGGCATTGGCCCCCGCAGGATCGTCAACATCAATTTCTTCCCGAATAAGCCAATCGCCGGTCGAACGAGCACTTCGCGCATAAGGAAACGAACCCGGCGCCGCATCTGAAAATTCCAAACCCGCACAATCTTCCGCCCGGTAGTAAGGCTTAACCGCCAGCCCTTCTGCCGTTTGCCAAATCAACTTCCTGGCGTAGTCTGCGCCCTTCAGATCTTTGCGGATGACTTCTTCCCATAGCCCGGTGCTGACAGGAGGAAACTCCTGTAGAAGTTTATCGGTTGCCATATTTCTTCACTTGCTTTCAGGGTCTTCTACAATTTCGATGAGAAACCCAAATGGATTATCCGTTCTCGACTTAGGATGAACAAAAAATACCGTAGTTCCGCGCGATCCTTTGCGGGGCGCCTTGTCGATAATTTGAAATCCATTGGCCTTCAAAGCATCAAAGGCCTGCTGCGCATTATCTACGCGAAATCCGATATGAGCAAATCCGCCGCGCCCGCCATTTCTTTCAATCAGCTTCTGCACGGGAGATTCCGCGGACAGAGGCTCGAGCAGTTGAATCAGATTTGGACCGTCGCCGATCTGCAGCAGCGCCTCCCGCACCTGGTCAACTCCGAAAACTTCCTCTCGATGCACCTCGTGGAATCCCAGCATCTTATATGCTTCAACTTGCCGATCTAATTCGCCTTGTTTCACAGCGAACCCCACGTGATCGACAAACTTGATCCCGGGTACAGCCAATAAATCCGCATTGATTCCGCTCATAAACTGACCTTTTTGCAGCGTGATTATTCAAACTCAACAACTACTTGATTCACCTTCACTGAATCGCCCTGCGCCACACGCACACTCTTCACTTTTCCCGCGCTGCATGCCGTAACATTAGTTTCCATCTTCATCGCCTCCAGCACCACGATCAAGTCGTTGGCTTGTATATCCTGTCCGGGCTCAACGTTTACCTTGATAACAATGCCTGTCACAGGACTGCGGCAAAGCTTGTCTTCGCTGGCGGCTTCCGCAGTTGCCGGGGCAGCAGAATGCTTGCCGGCCACCGGCATCGATTGCACTGTCGCGTGCAGCGGCTGATACGGGCCATAACTCGGCAAACGCGGCGTCGCGTCGTCCTCCAGCACTTCTACATCAGTCTCATACGTCTTTCCGTCAATTGCAATTTGTAGTTTCAAGATACAGCTTCCTTCCTTCGAGAGACTATCTTGAAGTCTCAGCCCCTCGATCGCAGATTATGAGAGGCCTGCACAAACACCCGTCCCTGTTGAGACCACGGATTCACGACCTCGTAGGGAGATTGCAGCATCTTTGCCGAGCGAATGCGGACCTTCTTCCCTAAGAACGCGGTCACTGCCGCGGCAATCATCACCAGCGCTTCGGGCGTCACCTCTCCTTTTTTCGAGCCAGACGTTTCCCTGGCCGCTATAGGTGTTTTTGCTCCGGCTACCGCCGCAGCTGACTGATGCACAGCCGCAACCGGGCTGAGTTCGGCCAGGCGCGCGCGCAACGCCTTCAGTTCCGCGGCAACTTCGCTCAACTGGCGCTCTGTAGCCGCCTGCCGGTCACTCAATGCCCTGATCAGATCTGCCACATTCACTGCCATGCGAGGCTCCTCATAAGGGAATTAACCCGTGTTTCTTGGGAGGGCGCAACTCCCGCTTGGCGTGCAGTGATTCCAGCGCATCCACCAGGTACTTCCGTGTCTCCGACGGCTCGATGATGTCATCTACCAGGCGCCGTCCGGCAGCCACATACGGATTGGAAAAAGTCTCGCGATAATCATCAACCAGTTCTTTGCGCCTGGCTGCCTTGTCCGGCGCGGCGTCAATCTCGCGCTTGAAAACAATCTCCGCAGCGCCTTCAGCGCCCATTACGGCGATTTCCGCAGTGGGCCACGCCACCACGCGATCCGCGCCCAGGTCCTTGCAACACATGGCGATATACGCGCCGCCATACGCCTTGCGCAGCACCACCGTAATTTTTGGAACCGTGGCCGCCGAATACGCAAACAGCAGCTTTGCTCCGTGGCGGATAATTCCGCCGCGCTCCTGGTCCACTCCGGGGAGAAATCCGGGCACATCCACAAACGTAATCAGCGGAATATTGAAGGCATTGCAGAAACGCACGAAGCGTGCGGACTTGTCGGAGGCGTTAATGTCCAGCACCCCGGCCAGAAAATTCGCCTGGCTGGCAATGATGCCCACCGGCCGGCCCTTCAATCGACCAAAGCCGATCACGATGTTGGGTGCAAATCCCGGCTGAATCTCCAGAAAATCTCCGTAGTCCAGAACCCGCGCAATCACCGCGCGCACATCGTAAGCCGTCTTGTTGTCTACCGGCACAACTTCGTTCATTCCCGGATCGGATTCAACCGGAAGATTGAAAGGCGCACGAGGTGGATCTTCAAGATTGTTCGACGGCATAAAGCTGAGCAGGCGACGGCACAACTGCACCGCCTCCTCGTCGTTCTGGGCAATCAGGTGGATCACTCCGGAGTTATTCATCTGCGACTGGGGACCGCCCAGTTCCTCCGCGCTCACCACCTCGCCGGTCACCTGCTTGATCACCTGCGGCCCGGTGATGAACATGCGCGCCGCCTGGGTTTGAATAATAAAATCCGTCAGCGCCGGGCTGTATGCCGCGCCGCCCGCGCAGGGTCCGCATATCAGTGAAATCTGCGGCACTGTTCCTGAGAGCATTACATTGTTGTAAAACACGCGCGCATATCCCGCCAGGCTGTCAATGCCTTCCTGCACGCGCGCTCCGCCGGAGTCGTTGATAAAGACAAAAGGGCTGCCTGTCTTGAGGGACAGGCTCATCATGTCGGCCACCTTGTCGTTGTGCGTCTCCCCGGCAGATCCGCCCCCCACTGTGAAATCCTGGCTTGCAAGGTGCACCAGCTTGCCGTCAATATTCGCACAGCCGGTCACCACTCCATCGGCGGGCATCTCTTTTCCGGCCATTCCGAAATAAGTGGCGCGATGAAGTGCAAACACGCCTATCTCCTGAAAGCTGCCGGGGTCCACCAGTTGTGCCACCCGTTCACGCGCCGTCAGTTTTCCGGATGCATGATGCTTTTCGATCCGTTCCGAGCCGCCGCCAAGCTCGAGCTCCGCTCGCTTTGCGCGAAGTTCGGAAATTTTCTCGGTCATGCTTTTTTTCACGCTTGCTGCTTGCTTCGCCATCCTTGCACCTGCATCCTTCGGCATAACACTGTTCTATTTTTCCGGAGCCACAGTTACGTGGTGTTCCTTGCCGTTCAGCGTGATGACATAGTTCACCTGCGCGCTTAACGCGGGCGCTCCGGCTCCGGGCCTGGCTTTAGCCGCGGGTTCCTTGTTCGCGGCATCCTTATCTGAATCCTTCCCCAGATTCTTGCGGCCTTGCGCGCGGCTTTCAAAAAACTTGGGCGCCACCTGCGGAAACATGGCATAAGTCAACACGTCTTCATCGCTGCCATTGGATCCCTTCAGTGCGCGCGCAGTAGCGCACAGGCTCTCCCATTCCGGCTTAAGCAGGTCTGCAGGGCGGCATGTGATTACCGGCTTCTTCGCGTGAGCCTCGGCCATCTTCAGCACTTCGGGATTCTTTTCGCCAATCGTGCTCCCGTAGTAACCGAGCATCAGATCGGCAAACTCACCGGTAAGCACTTTGTACTTTCCCATCAGGACATTGAATACCGCCTGCGAGCCGACAATCTGGCTCGTTGGCGTTACCAGAGGCGGATAGCCGGAATCTTTGCGAACCCTCGGCACTTCCTCAAGAACTTCCTTCAGCCGGTCGCCCGCGCCCTGGCCCTTGAGCTGGCTTTCCATGTTGGAAATCATTCCGCCTGGAATCTGGCTCTTGAAAATCTTCGTATCTACGCCGGTATTCTCGCTGAAAAATTCGCGATAGCGCGGCCGGATGGAAGCAAAATGTTCCGACGCGCGAAGCACGCATTCCTTGTCGACGCGCGTCTCATAGCCGGTTCCTTCCAGCATCTCAATCAGGCTTTCAGTCGGGTTGTGTCCCGGTCCCAATGAAAGGGAACCGACCGCGGTATCCACTATGTCGCACCCCGCCTCAATCGCCTTCATCAGCGAAACCAGTGTCACGCCCGTTGTGGCGTGAACATGAACATGAACCAGCGTGTCGCCGCCGCACCGCTGCTTGATGCTTTTTACCAGGTCGTATGCGGCTTGCGGCCTAAGCAGTGCCGCCATGTCCTTGATGCAAATCGAGTCGCATCCCATCTCCCGCAACTGCAACGCCATTTCGGAAAATGCCTCAACCGTATGCAGCGGGCTCACAGTGTAAGAAATAGTGCCTTGCGCGTGCTTGCCGGTCTTCTTCACCGCCGCAACACTGGTCTTCAGATTGCGCACGTCATTCAGCGCGTCGAAAACGCGGAAGACGTCGATGCCGTTGGCGGCTGATTTCTCTACGAACCGCTCCACGACTCCGTCTTCATAATGCCGGTATCCCAAAAGATTCTGGCCGCGCAGCAGCATCTGCAGCCGGCTCTTCGGCAATAGCTTGCGAAAGGCGCGCAGCCGCTCCCATGGATCCTCATTCAGAAAGCGAACACAGGAATCGAAGGTTGCTCCGCCCCAACATTCCACTGACCAATAACCGGCATTGTCAATATCATTACAAGCCGGAATCATGTCGTCTAACGCCATTCGCGTGGCAAGCAGGCTCTGGTGCGCATCTCGCAGCGCCAGTTCAGTTATCTCAACTATGCGGGACATGCATTACTCCCTATAAATCTTCACGAATAGTATTTCACTTCAATGGTAATTTGTCTGTTTGAAGTGTCGGTGACCTACAGCACACTCCGGACTTATGCAGCCCCGCAGTCTGCAAGCGCATCACGATAAGTTGTAAAGAATTACTCGGTTTTAACCTTCATATCTTTCGGCGGTCCGTGTTTATTGGGCCTTGCGAAAGTTGATTGTCTCTCCCTCCAACTGGTACTCGGCAGAACAGTTGTCACCGCCGCAAATCATCGACTCGACGCCGTACAACTGGCGGCGCGTGATGAGTCCGAGGGTTGCGCATCGCGGACAACTCATGACCGCAACATACGGATTTTGCGCGCGGCCGAGGCTTGAATGGTTTTCAAGTACGAAAACCGTTCCGGGGTCCATTCTTTCGGGAATCCATTCTTCCAGAAACTGCAAATCGGCTGACATGGTGCCCTCCGGTTGGTTGAAGTAGCAGTTCCGTCTCCAGTGAATCAGGCCGGTCCTGTTTTACAACAACAGCAGACTGCGAATGGCATCGCGGAGGCAGGAACACCTCCGGACAAAATCAGTGTGACGGCAAGCTCCGTTGATGTCAACCGGAATCGACAACAACAAGCCAAAAAAATAATGGCAAAAAGTGAATCACCTGTTTAGCAGCTTGTTGCCAGGCACTGAAAAAACAAGTGGTATAGCCCTCCTGTAGCGCCGGCCTCCCGGCCGGCTGTGGCGTAGACCTCCCGGTCCACGCCGCACCCCGCACAATCGCGATACTGCTCCGTGCCCCATCCATTTCACGTTCTTGCGAAATCGGTGGGAAACCACAAACCTCAATTAGTCTTACTCACAAGAAATACTACTGCCCCGCTCCCGCCGCCGCCTTGCTCTTTAACACGGCATACGCATCAATCGCCCTGTACATTTCGATATTGCGCAGAATGGCCTCAACATATTCGCGCGTCTCGGTGAAGGGAATCGATTCAACAAATTCGTCCATGCCCGTGTACGGCCCGCCCGCCTGCCAGTCCATCACCCGGCTGTCTCCAGCGTCATAAGCAGCCAGCGCATACTCAGTGACCCCGCCAAATTTATCCAGCGTCTGCCGCAGGTAACGCGTCCCCAGCCGGATATTCGTAGCCGGGTCGAATAGCTGAAAAGTCTGGAAGTGTTCCATCCCCTCTTCGCGCGCAATTCTCTTGCCCACCACCGGCAGCATCTGCATCAACCCGCAGGCGTTGGCGCGCGAAACAGCCGATGGGTTGAACTCCGATTCCTGGCGAATCAACCCTGCCACGAGATACGGATCAAGATGATTCTTAGCCGCCTCTGCACGTATCGTTTCCCAATAAGGCTCTGGAAACAAAATCCGCCAATAAGCCAGAGGAATCGACGGAATAGACGCCGTTGCAGCAGAAGGCAAAGCCCGCTTCATCGTCCGAATAGCGCGAAAATTTTCACCGTACGACGAATAAATCTGCGCCTCGGCCAGCGCGCTCCACGACGAAGACTCCGGATCGGCCGCAATCTCCTGCGCAATATATTCATTCATTCCCGCATTGGCCAGCAGCCGCGCCTTGGCCAGATGAGGACTGTCGGCCGGGAAGCTTTCCTCCAGCGGCGGTACCGGAGTCGGCTGAAATCCGTCCAGCTCTGCCTGCGTTGCGCTTTGAACCGTCTCTTGCGGATTGCCCAGCGCCGCCAGCCTCTGCCGCGCCATCTGCGCATAAAAAAAATGCTGGTAGGCTCGGACTATCGCGCGATAATTGGCCGCGGCCTTCGCGGGATTGTGCTCCTGCGTTTCATACAATCGTCCTCGCCAGTAGAGCGCGCCCACCGTCTCCTTGGCGCTCGGATAAAGCCGAATCTGCTCGTCAAACAAGCGCGCCGCATCGGCATAAAGTCCCTGCCGGTAACTCAGCCAGCCAGCCCGCCAATGAGCCGTCGCCGCATTCTTGCTTTTGGGAAAATGAATGGCCAGAAAGCTGTAGTACTCAACCGCCGACGGATACTCCTTCCGCAACATATATGTATTGCCTGTGTCGTAAAGCGCCTCGGCCAGCCACGGACTCTGCGGGAACCGTGTCTCCATCTCCTCCACAATCTGTTTCTGCTCGTCAAGGTCTTCGCGATTCCTGGCCAGCTCCATCAGCAGATATAGCCGCCGTGCGCCGTTTTCGTCCTGCGTATCGGCCAGCGCCCTGGCCTGCGCCACAGTCAGCCGTTTCAACTTCAAATCGCAGGCCGCCGCGGCAACTGCAAAACCCGCGCGGCTTCCCGCATCAATGCCCGCCCGCCGCGCCAGCGCGTGATATTGCTCGCTCGCGTCGCCATAGTGGCCCGCGTTGTAATACGCATCGCCCAGGCTGCGCAACTCCGCTGTTGTCAGGCTCGTCTCCGCGCCCATTTCAGTCAGCTTGGCCCGCGCTATCTCCGCCTCTGAACTGAGAGGATGTTCCAGCAGCAGTTGTTTGAACTCGCTCGCCGCCTCTTGCGCGCGTCCCTGCAAATGCGCAATCTGCGCCTGTGCCAGTTGGTAGCCGGGCCGGTTCGCGGCCTCGCTTCCAGCCGCTGCCGCCAGCGCGTGCTGTGCGCCCGCCACGTCTTTCATTCCCAGAAGAATATTGGCTTCCAGCTCCGGCGCCTGGCTTGCAAAAATGCTCTCCGAGTACCGCCCTGCAAACCCGCGCAGCAACGCCTCGGCAGCAGCATCGTCCCCCGCTTCATGGCTGGCGCGCGCCCCCAAGAAATCCGCGTAGTCGGCCAGTTCCACGCCTGCCTTCCGAGCCAGGCGAAAATCCGCGCTGGCCTCCTCGTAGTGCTTGTCCAGCAGGGAAGCATGGCCCAGCGCCAGGTAGGCCGCCGCCGCAGCTTCGCCGCTGTGCTGCTTCGCATACTTCGTCACGCCCGCATAAGCTGCCGGAGTGCGCATCATCGCCAGTTGCTGCGCCATCGGGCGCAACTCCGTCGAGGCCGCAAAGGCCAGCTTGATCCGCGCCGTCCGCGCGCGCCGCACAGCCCTTGTTTTTGGGCTTACAGGCTTCGCAGCTTTACTGCCTCCCGACTTGCCGCTCGCCGTTCTGTTTGCGGAGCTAGCCGGCTTCGCAGTCTTCATGCCCGCCGTCTTGCCTGCCGGGCGTCCGGCTTTTGCAGGCTTTTCCGCCGCCGATGGTTTCTTTGTTGTCTGCGCGGTCTTCTTAGTCGATGTTTTTGTGTGGGGAGCAGCAGAGCCGGCAGGCTTGGTCGCCGAGGCGCCGGCAGTTTCACCGGCAGCCGGCAGCATGACCATCATGCAGAACAGCACAAGAGCCAGGTAAAAAAACGCCTGCCGCGAAACATAAGTTGGGGAAGATTCGACCCTCATCCTTTAACTTTAATTGTTTTAGCCCTCACCGTTGTTGCCGGGAATCAATCGTGTTACCGCATATGCCGCAATGTGGAGCGAATTCCGCGTTTTTCATGCCTGTCTGAACAATAGCTCCGTGCCCATCCCTTCCGCCTTTTTCCGCGGAAAGGATAAAAAACACGATACAGAAAAAGATCGAGCCATGTTCTTAAACGGAAAGCCGGAATCCCCGTTTTGTTCCCAGCCCCGCCGTCCGGTAAACTCATTTATGGGCCCAAACGCATTTTGCGCCCGGTCCTGCGGATTTTTCGCAACCAACTCCCATGCCGGCCATCCAATCGATTGCAGGACAACTCGAGCCTCATCCGGACGTTGCACTGATTGCAAAGGTGCGCGGCGGTGACATCTCGGCTTACGACACGCTGGTCCGAAAATATGAGCGCCAGCTCTTTCGTATCGCCCAGCACATCACCCAGAATCGCGAGGACGCCGAGGATGTCATGCAGGACGCCTTTCTGAAGGCATATGAAAAGCTTGACCAGTTCCAGGGCAACTCGAAGTTTTACACCTGGCTGGTGCGGATTGCAGTCAATGAGAGCCTGATGCGATTGCGCAAGCGGCGCACCGGCAAAATGATTTCGATCGATGAGGACATCGAAACCGAGGAAGGCAGTGTCCCCCGCGATCTGGCGGATTGGGCGCCCGATCCGGAGCAGAATTACAACCAGGCCGAGTTGGCCGAGATTTTGCGTAAGACAATCCAGGGATTGCCGCAGGGGTTCAGAGTGGTGTTTGAGTTGCGCGATGTGCAAGGACTATCGACGGAAGATACTGCCGAGGCTCTGGGCCTGAGCATTCCTGCCGTCAAGTCGCGCCTGCTGCGCGCCCGGTTGCAACTGCGCGAGCGCCTGAGCCGCTACTTCCGCAGGAAAAAGGGACTCAGGGAAGCGGGGGCCGCAAAGTGACCTGCAAAGAGTTTCTCGCCCACCTTGACGATTTGATCGACGGCACTTTAACTCCCGAAATGCGCGCCGAACTGCAAACCCATCTCGGCCGCTGCGGCCACTGCGAGGTGATCTTCAACACCACCCGCAAGACCATCGAGATTTATCGCTCTCACGAAATCTACGAACTCCCCGCAAGCCTCCGCGAACGCCTCCACGCCGCCATCATGTCCCGATGCAAAAAAGGCTGCTGAGCGACTTGCTCGACAGCCTTTTGCCGCAAGATTTTTCAGATCAGTTTCCTGTGCTCCCCACCCGCGTATAAGGCGCCTGCGCTTCATGGCAGATCAATCGCCCTGATCTCCTCTCCGCCAGTTGCAACAAGCGGAGAGGAGATGGTTAGGTCAGGCAAACATCCAAAGATACAGGCTGAATTCAGCCTGATCCCAAACTGCGCCAAATTCAGGGCAGCGTGACCCCGACTGGTCCTCCAGGAGGATTAGGGGATGGATGGCGCGGCTGAATCACCGTCAACTGAACGGATGCCGTGGCCGTGGAGTAGTCTGTCGAATCGGTAGGGGTGAAGGTGACCGAAAGCGTCTGGAGCCCGGCGGGCAGCACCGCCCCGAAGCTGGGTGAATAAACGAAATTCCCAGGGAGGGGCGATGTGGCGTCCAACTGTGTTGCGCTCAGAGCCATGCCGTACGGGATTGGCGTAGGCGCGGTCCAGTTGATTACCGGCATTGCCTTGTTGATGCTCCACGAGCCGTTGACGGATGTGACATTGAAGTTGGTTGTGTCGCCGTTAACGGTAGGCGTGATGGTTCCCGATCCCGCGCCCGGTCCTACCGGACCTGTCGGGCTGTTCGTGCAGGTCAAAGAACCCGTGTAGGCGCCCGTGACCGCGCAAGCCGACAGCGCGTGGGTTGACCCGTCATAAATGCCGCTGTAGCTTCCTGCCGTCGCCGTTACCGGGGCCTTGGCGATAACCAGCGTGCCGGAATTTGAACCTGCATAGTCGGGGCTGGTAATTGTCGCGGCGACGGTGTAACTTCCGGCTGCGGTCGGAGGAGCCGCGTTAGTCGGGTAACTTGTTCCGCCTATGCCGGTGTAGGTATAGGCTACTGAAAGTCCTGTGGGCGTCGTCGTTGACGTTGCTGCATGAGGCGAACCGTTGTAGGTCTGATTCAGGCTGCCCAGAGTGATGGTCGCCTGTATCGCCGCATTCGTCAGGTTGAAGTTGACTAAGCCGACAGGGATGGCAGTGGCCGTCACCGTGTACGGACCGCCCACGGTGCCGTTTGCCGTAAACGAAGCAGAAGCGATGCCGCTGGCGTTGGTGACAACGCTGATCGTGGTTAAGCTATTCGAGAACGTCCCGCTTGCGCCTGAAGCCGGCGATGCAAACGTTACGGTTACACCCGGAACCGGGTTGCTGCCCGCATCTTTCACGGTGACTGCAAGCGCAGTGGCAAACGCGTTGTTGATCGTCGCCGACTGCGGAGTTGTGCCAGAGTTTGCGGTCATGGAAGTCGGCTGTCCCACCGTATTGGTGAGGCTGAAATTGACCGCGGAGAGGCTGGCGACAGATGCCGAGACCGTGTATGGCCCGCCCGCAATGCTATTGGCCGTGAACGGGGCGGATGCGATGCCGCTGGCGTTGGTGACGGCGGTGATGGTGTTCGTGCTGTTCGAGAAAATTCCGCTGGCGCCGCTGGATGGAGCGGTGAAGGTGACGCTCACGCCGGAGACAGGGTTGCTGCCCGCATCCTTCACGGTGACGGAAAGCGGAGTGGAAAATGCAGTGCTAATGCTGGTCGATTGGTTATTGCCGGCCGCGAGGGTTACAGATGCCGGCACCTGCACCACGGTTACTGTGTCAGACCCGGATGCGCCATTCCCCGCATTGGTGTGGGTGAGATCGCCGCCGCCATAAACAATCGCAGTATTCGTAACCGAAGTGGGCGAGTTGGCGGGTATATTCACCGTAAACTGGAGCGCGCCAAATTGACCGGCTGCGGCAACCGCCAGGGTAGAGGTGCAAGTAACTGTCGCCGTGCCGGTGCAGCTCCATCCTGTGCCGGAATAACCTGCCAGTGTGTAACCCGCGGGCAGTACATCAGAAAGAGTCGTAGTGCCGGAGGTGGTAACTGTGCCCGTGTTGGAGACTACTAGATTCCAATACCCGGTAGAACCTTGCGTAAATGTACCCGTATGACTCATTGAAACTGCCAATACGGGTGAAATTGCTGCTACGGCGATGACGCCCGAGGTCCCGGTTGCGGAGTTTGAGGTGTCAGTCGCGGTGACGGTCTGATTGCCAGCGGTGTTGAGCGTGACGGAGAACGTGTGAACGCCATTATCTCCGGAAACAAATGTGTAGTCGGCTGGCAAAGTCGCGGCTGCATCTGTGCTGGTGAAGTGAACCGTGCCGGCGTAGGCGGTGAGGGTGCCGCCGGTGGACTGGTTTGCGGTAACGGAGACGTTGATGGGAGTGCCGGCGGTGGCTGTACCTGGGGCTGAAACCGTGAAGGAACTCAGTGTTTCCACCGTGACACTGGTGGAAACTGTCTGGCCATCGAAGGTAGCTGAGATTGAGTCAACGCCGGCAGTTGTCGGCGTGAGCGAAGTCGAATAGACCCCCGTGGAGTCGAATGTGCCGGTGGCCGATCCGGAACCGCCGGTGCCGGAAAGATTCAGGGCGATATTGTAGTTAGTGCCCACTGCCGGAAATGCGCCAGCAATGGGGCTGCCGATTGAATCCGTATCCATGGTGACGCTGAGGGTCGTCGAGCCGGTCAGATCGATCGTGGACGGGCTGACGCTGATGCCAAGCTCTGCCCAGGGGTTGGTGGTCGCGCCGCTATCCGCCTTGTTGCAGCTTGCGCTGGTGGGTCCGGCGTTGCAACCCCACCAGTTGTCTGTCGCGGTTGCAGTTGCCGGCGATTCCACCGCCAGTCCTGTTGTTCCCGACGCGGTGTTGCCGTATATGCGGCTCAGGCTCATCTTCAACTGATTGCCGCTGTCCGCACCGATATAGATGCCGCCGCCCTGGCCGCTGGTGACCGAGTTCTGCAGGATGTCGGTGCTGGTAATCGTGGCCTGGTCGGGCGAGTTCAGCGAAATCCAGATGCCGCCGCCCTGGCCGCCGCTGCCGACGGTCACGCTGTTGCTCTTCACCAACGAGCCGGTGAGGAGAATGGGGGATAAAGTATGGATGCCGCCGCCTTCTTCCAGGGCGGAGTTGGATTCGATTGTCACATTGGTGAAGGTGGACTGAGGCGTGCTCACGCCTCCCGGCTCATCCATCTCGATTCCGCCGCCGCTGCCGAAGCCGCCGCTATCGATGCCGCTATTCACCGAGGGGTTTGCTGTGTTGCCGGAGATGGTGGTATTGGAGATGGCCATGGCAACCGGAGGATAAGCATCGTTAATGCCGCCGCCTGTATCGGGCGAGGTGTTGCCGGAGATTGTGCCGCCTGTAATGGTGAGCTTGCCGGCGCCGCCGCCAGATGAGTTCTCAACCCACAATCCGCCGCCGTCGTAGTAAGGGATGGTGCAATTCTCCACGTTGACATCGGTCAGCGTAAGGTTGCCTGTGCCGTAGGCATCCCAGTTAATGCCGCCGCCTACATAATTGGAGTTTGAATCGGTGTTGGGGTTGTCCGGGTTTTTGCCGTTTTCGATGGTGAGATCTGAAATTGACGCGTCGAACACGTAGGAGTTGCCGCTGGGATTGAAGGAGCCAAAGGATCCGGGATTGATGGTGAAGGCCACGTCGTGGCTGTTTGCGTTGATGATGGTGGTGGCCGTTCCAGCACCCACGATGCTGACTGGTCCCAGAATTTCCAGATGCGTGACGGCGCTGCCGTTGGCGTCGAGCGTCCCCGCCTGCCAGGACAATCCATAGGTTCCGGCAGGCAGCATGATGGTGTCTGATTTGCCGGCGCCTATGTTGTCGGATGCATCGTTGTTGGCGAAAGTGACGGCATCGCGCAGCGTGCAGGTTTCACCGGAGCCATTCGAGCAGCGCGTTCCGTCGTCGGTGTCGGTGTTCGCTCCCGTGTTGTCCGCAGTGGTGTTCACATAAAACGTGTTGCCCGCGCTGGGCACGGTAAATTCCGGCGTCAAGCCGCTCTGGCTGAGCAGGGCCAGCCCAGGGCGGCCATCCGCATTGACCCGCACAGAAACTGCCGCGATCAGGTTGGAGGTTGCAATGCTGCCGGCGGCGACGCGGGGAGCGATGGAAAGCGTTCCCCTGGCCGTGACCGCGCTGTGAGAGATAGTGACGCGCTGCTGCTGTAAGGAGTTCAGAACGACCAGATCTTCGCCGCTGCCGCTGATATGCGAGGTCAGCAGGATGGGAACAGCGGAGCCGGTCGAATGTGCTCCTGCGCCGGAGTTGGTTTCCACCACTGTCCATGGCTGCTTTGACGTATCGCCGGCGAGCTGCATGAGGGTTGGCGAGCCGGGGCGCAAATGGCGCTGCGCGGCAATCTCTTGCGGTGTATACGGACGCGCGTCAAAGCCCTGGTGCGCCAGGATGAGCACATCGCCATTGGCAGTGAGCACGGCGAGCTGCGGAAGGCCGTGGCGATCCATCAGAAATTCGCCGGAGGTGACCGTTTCCACTTCTTCCACGGAGAGAGTTTCCAACTGTCCGCCGCCGGTAATTGCATTGGCGCCATGGAGCACGAGGAGCTTTCCGCCGGCCACAATGGCCGCATCGGGAGTGAAGTCGCCGTCCAGGTTTGCAATTGCCAAAGAGGTAACCGGGCCGGGCATCGTGTAAGTTGCATTGAGGGACAAGCCCGCAGCGCCGTTGCTCAGAATGGCAAGCTGGGCGCCCTTAGTGGTTTGTAAGCCGACGAGCAGCGCTTCGCCCGATACGGGCCCGCCGGGGCGGTAGGAGGCCAGGGCCGTGATGCTGCCCGGCAGCGTGAAGGTCAGAGCCTGCGGCGAGAACGATCCTTTGCCTGTCCCCGGCAGCACCTGCAATAGCCCGCTCCCGGTGGAGGCGTAGACCAGATCGGCATGCCCGTCGCCATTCACATCGGCGGAGATCAGCATATCCGGCGTTGCCGTCAACTGGATCAATCCCGGCGCGGGGAGGAACGGAACCGTGGCCTGATGACGGCCCGCCGCCAGCCAGCTGGCCTGCGACTGGGGCGCAATGGCATCGAGACTGCCCGGCAGGACCGCGATGGCGCCGCCCGTGCTGGCGGCATAGCCTATCGCCAGATCGGCAACGCCGTCCTCGTTAAAATCCGCCGAAACCATGGAAAGCGAGCGCTGCGGCTGCAGCGAGCTTTCAGGCTGGATTCCGCGAGGCAGATTGAGGGCAAGGATCTGATTTGCATTGCGCGCCTGCGCCTGAGCGGGCAGCCAGGCCCCCGCGAGCAAGGCCATTACGAGCGTGCACAGAGTGACTGCTAAAAACAATGAGGAGACGAAAGGTCGAGCGG
>Ga0316217_10000903_pt1 | contig 40160 bp, 27 predicted proteins | sample 1anoAmetaG_FD_203633 | JGI IMG/M metagenome (GOLD analysis project Ga0316217, IMG submission 203633) | Freshwater microbial communities from Trout Bog Lake, Wisconsin, USA - 1anoA | ecosystem: Environmental > Aquatic > Freshwater > Lake > Hypolimnion/Profundal zone | place: USA: Wisconsin...
CACGGCCACTTCCGCCGGGGGTTTGCTCTCCAGAGTATCCGCCCACCCGCCCTTGGGGATCAGGGCGTAGCGTACGGTAAAAGCCGACTCCGGTATGCTGCCGGGCCCCTTAAGTTCAGCCGCATGGACGTTCAATCCGCGGATCGCCTCCGTAGAGGAGACCGCCAGTTGTCCAGAAAAATAGCCATTGCGGGCGCCGACGATAGTAATGGGACGCAACGGCTCCAGGGCACTGCCGGGAGCCAGTTGTCCGCTGTCGATGCCAATGCGGTCATTACGATCCAAGTTGGAAACGCGCAGGCCCTTGGGCGGAGCATCGCTTCCCAAGCCAGCCGGACCGGACGCCACCAGGCTGAGTTTTACCAGGCCGCAGGTGGCCCAGACGGAACGGAAATTCGCGTTCTCCTTGTCCAGGCCGTAGCTGAAGTACGGAGAGCGGAAGGTGTCGATGCCCAGCACGTTGATGCCCTTGCGCAGGCAATCGGCCGGAATGGCGATGTTGTCCAGGGCACGAACACGCTGGTCGAGGTTTTCCTTGGGCCCCCTGCTACCAGGCGCCTGTATGGGCACTTCGTCAGCCCCGACAAACACTAGGGGTGGATAATCGTCGGCCAAGGTGGCGTCAGTCAGCGCCTCCGGGGCCTTGGGGAGGTTGCCGCGGGCAATCTCCCGGCCATTGACATAAACCGCCGCCCCGCCGCGATAGCCCAGCGATAAGGTCAGCTTGCCGACTTGGGCCGGGTCGTCAATCTTGAATCGGCCGCGCAGGCACTGCCGGCTGGTCACCGGATCCATCCTGAACACATTGGACCAGACGAACCCGTGTGCCGGGAAGCAGTTATTGCCCGGAACCATCACGTTACCAAGCGGAAAACGGCAATGGCTCCAGCTCGAGTCATCGAAATCAGGCTGCGCCCAGTTTTTGGGGGTGCCTGTGGGCAGCGAACGAAATAGTATCGCCTTGGTCTCAACCAGTTCCTCGCCATGGCGCACCACCGGTGTGCGGTAGCAGAGCAGGCATTGCCACCAACTGGCCTCGGTCAAAATGGTATTACCGGACTGGGCGGAATTGGCAACCGGAGGAGCATCGGCAAAAACCGGCGCCACTGTGGCCAATATCATGGTCAAAAGCACGACAAGTGATGAACGCATTATCATTCCCTCCCACTGATCCGGGATTTCCCATATAGACATCTATCGACGAACGCCGTCGGTTGTTTCTTGTACCATACCGGATACTGCGTGTTGAATTTAACTGTTTTTGGAGGATATAAAATCCGACGTGGCCGCGGAACGCCCCACATTGCGATCCGCCTACTGGAAACTGCCCGCAGGACGGCGATGGCGCAAGCCCTTAGCTTGAGCCGCAGCCAGTTCCACTGCTATGCGTATGGTCGAAACTGATGGCGTTACGGGGCGAGTCGGGAGCAGAACACGCTGGGGCATTCGTCGCTGACAACGACTGGCCGGACTACCTTCACGGCCGTCCCACGGACTCGTCATCGAAGTATTTGCCGATGTGAGCAGTGGGCCATTGACCGCTTCACGCTCGTCTTTGTTGCAGTGCGGGGAGAATGTGAACTTGCGAAATACGCCCAGGACATAGAAAATGATACTGGCGTCCCTGCGCTGTCATTTTAGCGGTTTATGTAGACAACTTGATCCTCGCATGAACATTGGCCTGAAGGTCGGGGGAATCAAACACGAAGGAGAAGTTCCATGAGACCGTCCATGATGATCGTCACGGGTATTGTGTGCGGCCTGCTGGCCGAAGGCGTTCAACTCGCGGATGACGCGACAGCCGCAACGCCTGCCAGCGCCCAGCCGGTCATCGTCACGACGTTCCCCAGCGACACAGGGCCCGGACCGAAGGAAAAGCCCGACAATGTCGGCGGCGTCGGGCCCGATCATGTGGTCTCATTCACCTGCGCTAATTTCGTTGTCCACGACAAGAAGACTGGACAGATAATAACAAAGAAGAGCCAGACCGAGTTCTGGGCAGAACTGGGATTCAAGAACATGGATTCCCAGCCTAACGACCCGCGCATGCTCTATGATCCACTGTCCCAGCGCTGGATAGCGACTACCGCATTCGATAAGAATCTGCATCAACTGCTGCTGGCGGTCTCGACATCCCCGGACCCGACCAAGCCGTGGAACGGCGTCAAGACGCCTCTGAAATCTCCCGATTTCGGCTTCCGGTGCGGCGTGGACAAGAACGGCTTCTACGGGTGCTACTGGAACTTCAACAAAGACCTCCACGCCATGATGGATTGCTGGGCCGTCCCCAAGGAAGACCTGCTGGCCCGGGAGGGGCCGATCCTGGCGAATGCCACGTTGTTCCCGGGCATCGAGATTGAAAGTTTCCCTGCGACGGACCTCGATCAAAACAAGGCATCCGACGCGCCGGAACTGCTTCTGTGCCATGAGTTCCCGGTCGACAATGTCAAGTTCTCGAAGCTCTTCATGTACAAGATCACTTGGGCGGGAAAGACCCCGAGCATCTCCAAGGTCCAGCAGATTCCCCTAAGCAGGACGTATGTTGCCCCCAACGGATCGTCGCTCAAGAACCAGGCGACTCAGCCGGCGCCGGGCCCCAAACTGCGCGCGGACGAGGGCCGCCGCACCGCGGCCGTCTGGGCCCACAAGGGCAGCCTCTTCACCTGTAACGAAGCCAAGGACAAGATCGATTCGCGCCCGGGCATCTTCTGGTGCGAGGTCCGCGCCCGGGACGGTGAACTTCTCCAGGAAGGCTTCGTCGATTCGCCCGATTGCGACTACCTTGCGCCGTCGCTGGCGGTGGATGCCGACGGCAACGTCGGCATCGGCTGCACGCGCACGTCAGAGAAGGAGTTCCCGTCCGTGGTGGTGATGATGCGTGCGGCCACCGATCCCAGGAACACGCTATGCCCGCCCGTCCTGGCCGCCAAGGGCACGGCAACCTACGCGAGCGACCGCGATAATGCCAAAGTGGGCGTCGGCTGGGGAAACTACAACTCGACCTGCCTCGATCCCGCCGACCCGACCGTGATCTGGACGTACCAAGAGTACGCCGCGAGCGGCGTTCTCAACGTCTGGAACACCTGCTGGACGGCGTTCAAGGTCAATAGATAGTCGCCGACTGCCACGCCATGCAATAACTGGCATGAAGGGCGCCGGCACCCTCAAGGTTGACTCCCTCCTGGCGAGCCTCGAGAAGGCAACCCTTGTAAAGCCGCCGCCATTTGTCTTTTGCGCCCCAGCGTTTTACGATATGTCCCATGTCCCAACTTCGTCGCAACATCGAACTGAAAGCCCGCTACGCCGAGCTGGCGGCGGCCATGGCTATTTTGTCGCAACATGGCGCGCGGCTGGCCCGGATCGAATCACAGATCGATACCTACTTCAAGGCCCATAACGGCAGACTCAAACTCCGCGAAGTGCAGGGCGTGGACCCGGTGGGCGTAACCCACTCGGAACTGATCTGGTATCTGCGCCCCGACAGTTCGGATGTCCGTGAAAGCCAGTACCGCATCGCCCCGGTGTCCGACCCGGTGGCCATGGGGGCCATCCTCACCGCCGCATGCGGGCTGCGCGGCGAGGTGCGCAAGGTCCGCCAGATCTACATGTACCACAACGTGCGCATCCACCTCGATGAAGTGCAGTCCCTGGGAATCTTCGTCGAATTCGAAGGTGTACTGGCCACCGGCGCTGATTCGGCCCAGACGCGCCGTCACATCGATCGCCTCCATGATGCCCTGGGCATCAAGCCCAATGACCACGTGAGCGGGTCATACGCGGATCTGTTGGGAATATAGCTGCCAACCACTAGCCGGCGAACGATGAACTCCCCTTCGCGTTCAACGTTCAGTGTACCCCATTGAGCGTTAGCGCCTGTATTCTTTCCCATCGGCGCTGATTTCCTCAAGAGAGATCACGTGGTATATGGTATGTTTGTAGGAGCGAAACTGGATGGTGCCGTTTGTGGGCCATGGGCCGGACCTGGCCGTGTCGGCATCGACCGGGAAATCAATTATCATGGCCCCGTTGAAAATGACGGAAATCCGGTCACGGCGAACGTAGAGGGTGACGGAACAGCGTTTTTGATCGGCAATGACCCCGGCACTGCGAATGCGCGAGGGACTCTCATCGGAATCCCACGGGTGCTGGCCAATCTGCTCGATGCCACAGATGGTATTGGCGTGCGCGCCTAAATGAAGAGCGAGGTCGTGGCCCTGGAACGGGAAGATGATCGCCGTCTCGGGGCTCGGCCACATTTCCGACCCGTGGGTAAACTCGACGTGCAGATTATATTCGGAACCCGGGAGGTAAGGCGTCCGCAGCATGCTGCAGCCTTCCTTGACCTGGCAGTGCAGCCCATCGCCGGCCCCATCGCACAGACCCTGCCGCATGTCCAGTTCCACATCGATCTTCTTGAGCAGATTCAGCACCCGCGCGGGGCGATCGGTTAACACGGTCGTGGCAACAGCCTTGGGCTGGAACAAGGGCGGGGCCGGAGCCGGAACCTTGCCTTCGCCGGTAATCTCGCCAACCTGAATCTGGTAGAAGGTAGTTCCCGCCGTCGCCCCCAGGCCAACCATCCCGTCGCCAATGTAGCTTTCCCAGATGAATCCCTGTTCCTCTTTGGTCCGCTTGTGCTTGAGCACCATTTGGCCGTCGAGCAGCGCATACACATAGTCCTGGCGCACGGACAGCACGGCTTTATAGCGACGACCGGGACGCAGCAATCCGGGAAGACGCAGCGGCTTGTTGTCAGGCGTGCTGGACAACTCGCAGCGACTGTTCCAATCCGTACCCAGACACCAGTTCATAGTCTTGCCGCCCACCGGGGCGATCAGGAACGTATCGGCCGAGCCGCCCGCCTCGACGGCATTGACGCTGAACTCGACCGCCAGGTCATATTCCTCCGGCGGTTGATACGGAAAACGGATGCGCGAAAGCCATGGCCCAAAGCCGACCAGAGCCCCTTCTTTGTTGAAGGTCCAGGCCCCCATGAGCACCTGCTGCTTGAGGTCGACAAGCTTCATCAGATCGATCACCCGATGCGGCTTTTCGTCAGGCAGAGGATCGGTCATGGCGGGTATGGCACCCACCGGCGGCCACGCCGAAGCCTGGCCGGGGCCGGAAACACCCGTCAGCACCACGGAATGAAACAAGGCTTTGCAGTTGGCCCCCAGGCCAATCGCCCCATCGCCGACCCACCAGTCGCCCGTGACCGACAAATCCTGGTAGTTCGTGCTCAATGGGCCGATGGTCACGGTTTCATCCAATACCGCCACGATCGAGTCCTCGCGCACATGGATGGCCACGCGATGCGGCTTATTAGCTCCTAGCAGGTGCGGCCGGCTCGTCGCGGTGGTGTTTCGGGCGGCTTCCTCGCCCTTGATCCTTTCGAAGCCGGCGATGGTATCCTTCAGCGCCCCCAGCACCAGGTTGAACGGATGGCCCTTGTGGGTCAGCATGACGCAGACGACGGCGTCGCTGTCATCGAGTTTGGCGAAATCGACGGCCAGATCATATTCGCTGGGAGGCACGTAGGGCAGGCGGATGCGGGCCCGGTTGCCGCCCGTGGCCTGGCAGCGCAATCCATCGGCGGCGGCGCGCCATTCGCCGCCAACTATATCATTGGCTGATTTTACCAAGGTCAGAAGATCCACCGGCTTGTTGGCCTGGGTGGCCGGCGTGGCCAAGCCCGGCGCCAACTTGCCATGATCCTCCGCCCCGACGCGCATCACCAGCGCGCAAACCACGCAGCCAATCACCGTGACCGCCAGAAGAGTCCGACGCATGGGCATTATTGTAACCGATCATCGGTACTTTCGCAGCATATTAAGGGCGGCGTGAAAATCTTTCGGCAAGGGCGCGACAATCTCGACGCGTTGGCCATCGAGGTTCTCAAAGCGGAGTTTTTCGGCATGAAGCGTCAACCGGCCGATCAAGGGGCGTTCTTCCTGGTTCTTGGCCGGGCGGTAGTCGCGTTTGAAATGACTGAGGAACAACCCGGGTGATAAACCGGGAGCCGGGGGGTTGTACAACGGGTCCACCACCAATCCCATCCCCAGGGACTTCAAATGCACGCGTATCTGGTGGGTCTTGCCGGTCTTGGGAAACACCCGCAGCAGTGTCGCTCGGGAGAATCGTTCCTCCACCCGCCAGCAGGTGCGCGCCGGCCGACCATGAGATGCGTCGATCACCATGCATCGGCCGCCCTTATCGGCCCGCAGCAGGGCTTCGATCTGCCCCTCCGGCGCTGGATCGCGGCCTGCCACGATCGCCAAATATTCCTTCTCGACCGTGTTGTTCTGAAATTGATGCGACAGATGCCGCTGAGCATCCTTGTCTTTAGCCATCAGCAGCACTCCGCTGGTTTCCTTGTCCAGGCGGTGTACGAGCCGCAGCCGCGGGTCGGTCTGGCCCCGGCACGGAAGCCCCAGGAGTCGCGCCAACAGTTCCAGAATGCAATCCTTCTCGCCCCGCCCGGGAATCGTCGCCAGGCCCGCAGGCTTGCTGACCGCCACCAACCGCTCGTCCTGCCAGAGAATTTCGAGGTTCGACTTTCGCATACTACGGGCCAAGTCTACCCTATCCGCCCTAAAAAAGAACCCGGCGCGGCATGCGCCGCGCCGGGCATCAATGTCAGGCTATCTGACCGCCATTCAGTTGGCGTTCTTGGCGCCAGCCCCGCCCCGGCCACCGCCGAAACGCTGCATCATTTCTTCACGCTGCTTCTGGCTTTCCTTTTCCTTGGCCTGGAACGCCGTCAACTGGTCCGCCGTCAGCACGGCCTGTATCTGCTTGGCGGCATCATCGGACTTGGGGCCCTTGGCCTGGAGAGCCTGTTCGGCCTCACGGACCTTGGTGAAAGCTTCCTGACCGCCCGCGTCACGCGCGGCTTTCCGCTGCTCTTCGAGGGCTTTAAAGGCGTCGGCGTTCTCGCTGCGGAACTTTGCTTCCTGGGCCTTGAAATCGTCACGTATGGCCTGAATCTTCTGCTTCTGATCGGTCGAGAGCGTGAAATCGGGAGTAAGATTAAGCTCGCCGAGAGCCACAAGAGTCTGCATCATGGCGCTGCCACCGAAGCGACCGAACCCACCCAGACTACCGGGGCCACTACGCCCGCCGGCACCCTGAGGAGCAGCCGTCTGGGCATACACGGCAACCGAAGCCATAGCGAACACAAAAGCCGCCAGCAACACCAAAATACGATTTTTCATAACTATCTCCTTCTAGGTGCTACCAAGCCACAAGAACATCTTGGTTGGCTTGACAACGAGCCGAATCATCTGTTCAAACACGCCGGCGCTTCGACGCCGTTCTGCACAGTCGTAAGAGACAGTGCGCCCCCACATCAATCTATAACGCCGCTACCGGGCCTTTGTTGTCTGGCACGCAAATTATCCATCGCCTTCCTGCCAAAGTGACGGCCACCACCAAGACCCACGGCTCACTCTGTCATTTCCGACAGACCCGTTTACGATGTCAGTTTACCGCCCACCACCTTTATTGCAACTAAGTATTTATTTTTACACCACTTACACTGTCGCCGACACTCTGTGCATCCTACGTTCCTGGCATCCTTTTTGCCTTGTTGACCAGTGTCGGCGTTGCCTGTGGATGTTGCGCCATTGGCCAAGAACTCACCGTCGCCATGGGACGCTGTTTAACGGGACATCGGCTGTCCCAGTGTTGTTTTATACTCTTAAACTCTGTCGTGGAGCCCGCCGGGTGCAGTGGCCCCACGACAGAGCCCAAACGATTATGCGTTTCGATAAATTCACCGTCAAAGCCCAGGAAGCTTTCGTTGGCGCCCAGGAACTGGCTCAGCGTTTCGATCACAGCGAAGTTCTCCCCCTGCACCTGCTGGCGGCGTTGTTGGCCGAGAAAGAAGGCGTCGTCAAGCCACTGCTCCAGAAGGTTTCGGCCGGCGTCGAGCGGATCAGCCAGCAGGTGACCGGCGAAATCGAACGCCTCCCCAAAGCCACCGGTTCGCAGATTGGCATGGCCCGCAGCATCCAGGACGTCTTGGCCCGGGCCCAAAAGGAGACCGACCGCCTCAAGGACGAATACGTCTCCACCGAACACCTTCTGTTGGCCCTGGTTGACGTCAAGAGCGACGCCAAAGAAATCCTCAACCGCAACGGCGTCACCCACGATGCCATTCTGGCCGCCCTCAAAGAGGTGCGAGGGGGACAGCGCATTACCGACCAGGAACCCGAAGCCAAGTATCAGGCCCTGCAGAAATACGGCCGGGACCTGGTAGAGATGGCCCGCCAGGGAAAGATCGATCCGGTGATAGGACGCGACGAGGAAATCCGCCGCACCATGCAGGTCCTGGCCCGCCGGACCAAAAACAATCCCGTCCTCATAGGCGAGCCGGGCGTGGGCAAGACGGCAATTGTGGAGGGCCTGGCCATCCGCATGCTCAACGGGGACGTGCCGGCGGTGCTGCAGAACAAACGCATCGTGGCCCTGGATATGGGCGCTTTGATCGCCGGGGCCAAATTTCGCGGCGAATTCGAAGAGCGACTCAAGGCCGTCATTAAGGAAGTCACCCAGAGCGACGGCCAGATTATCCTCTTCATCGACGAACTGCACACGGTTGTCGGGGCCGGACGGGCCGAGGGTTCTATGGACGCAGGCAACCTCCTCAAGCCGGCGCTGGCCCGGGGCGAACTGCGCACCATCGGGGCCACGACCCTCGATGAGTATAAGAAGCACGTCGAAAAGGACGCCGCCCTCGAACGCCGTTTCCAGCCGATCATCGTTGGCGAGCCAAGTGTCGAGGATACCATCGCCATCCTCCGCGGCCTCAAGCAACGCTACGAAGCCCACCACGGCGTGCGCATTACCGACGCCGCGATCGTATCGGCCGCGGTTCTTTCCGACCGCTACATCCAGGATCGATTCCTGCCCGACAAGGCCATCGACTTGATCGATGAGGCCTCCAGCCGGCTACGCATCGAGAATGATTCCATGCCCGCCGAACTCGATGAAATCCGCCGCCGGACCATGCAGATACAGATCGAGTTGGAGGCCCTTCGCAAGGAAAAAGATCCCGCTTCGCGCCAGCAGCTTGGCAAGGCCGAAAAGGAACTGGCCGCCCTCAACGAACGCAACACCAACCTGACGACCCGCTGGGAGAACGAAAAAGGGGCGATGAACGCCATCAAGCAGTTGCAGCAGGGCCTGGACCAGAAGCAAATCGAATTGGAGCAGGCCCAGCGCCAAGGCAACTGGGAGGCGGCGGCCCGCATCCAGTATGGCGAACTTCGCGACATCCGCGCCAAGATCGAGGCCGCCGAGAAGAAACTCCGCCAGTTACAGACCGACGGCAACGCCCTGGTCAAGGACGAGATCACCCCTGATGAGATTGCCGGCGTGGTTTCGCGCTGGACGGGCGTGCCCGTAGCCCGCATGCTTGAGGGCGAGCGTGAGAAACTCCTGAAGATGGAAGAACGCCTGGCCCTGCGCGTGATAGGCCAGAAGGACGCGGTGCGGGCCGTCTCCGATGCGGTGCGGCGCAACCGCGCCGGACTGGGCGACCCCAACCGGCCCATCGGCTCTTTCATATTCCTCGGTCCCACCGGCGTCGGCAAGACCGAACTGTGCAAGGCCCTGGCCGAGTTCCTCTTCGACGATGATAACGCCATGGTCCGCATCGACATGAGCGAGTTCATGGAGCAGCACTCGGTGGCCCGCCTGATCGGCGCTCCCCCCGGCTATGTCGGCTACGAGGAAGGCGGCCGCCTCACCGAGGCCGTCCGCCGCAAGCCCTACAGCGTGATCCTCTTCGATGAGATCGAAAAGGCCCACCGCGACGTGTTCAACGTCCTGCTGCAGGTGTTGGATGATGGCCGGCTGACCGACGGCCAGGGCCGCACCGTGAACTTCAAGAACGCCGTGATCGTCATGACCAGCAACATCGGCTCGGCGGAAATTCAGAAACTGGCCGGCGCCGAGGCCCCTGAATGGGAGGTCGAGGCCAGCGTAAAAGACCTGCTCAAGCAGCATTTCCGCCCCGAATTCCTCAACCGCATCGACGAGGTGATCCTCTTCCACAGTCTGGGCAGGGAGCAGATCGCCCGAATAGTGGATGTGCAGTTGGAGCACCTGCGCCGGCGGCTGGCCGGACGCAATCTGTCCCTGTCGGTTAGCGACGCCGCGCGCAAGCTACTGGCCGAGGAAGGGTACGATCCGGCCTACGGCGCCCGTCCTCTCAAGCGCGTCATCCAGCAGCGTCTGGAGAACCCCCTGGCCAGTCGCATCCTCTCCGGCGCATTCGCCGAAGGCGAAGTGGTGCAAGTCGACGTGGATCCCAAACGGCAGGAATTCACGTTCGAGCACGCCAAACAACGCGCCGGCTAGCAGTTTGTGATTAGCTGATTTATATCAACCGTCGGCACGCCATGATCCCACGATCGGCGCCGCGCCATGTGCCCAAAGTGGTGCTGGCACGCTCCGTGCAAACTCTCACTTTCCCGCCTCCCACTGGACCTTCTGGCCATCTCCCCACAGTCCCTCGAGGTCGTAGAACTGCCGCGCCTCTTCACTGAATACGTGCACCACCACGTCAATGAAGTCGGCCAGCATCCAACTCTGGCCTTCGTAGCCGCACCGCCAACAGGCGCGCATATTGATGGATTTGCCAAGTTCCTCGGTGTCTTCGCAGGCGCTGCGCATCTGCCGGGCACTGGTCCCGGTGGCGATGACGAAGAAATCGGCCACCGGGGAAATAGCGGAAATGTCCAGCACCGCCACGCTGTGACAGCGGGTGTTGGCCAGCATCCGCGCCGCCTCGATGGCAAACTGCCGCGCGGCATCCTGTTGACCAGATTTCTGCGATGCAGTCATATCGGTAGCAATACGTCACCTCATTCTTTCTATTCAGCACCACGACTCCGGCCGGCCTGGCACCGCCCGGCGTCAATAAGAAAAGGCGCGCCACCCGAAGATGGCGCGCCTTGGTACGCTTCCATCCGAGGGGCTATTTCTTAGCCTCGGCGGGCTGGCTTGCGACATCATCGGTCAGATCGTCGGTCTCGCGCTTGCTCTGCAAAACCGCCCAGAAAATGACTGCGGCGCAAACCACGGCGGCAATGAAGCCGACACGCTTGTCCACGGTGCCGCCTTTGAGGCTGTATTTGAGCACCAGGCCTAATCCCAGCAGACTGACCATGTTCATCACCTTGACCAGGGGGTTGATGGCCGGGCCGGCGGTGTCCTTCAGCGGATCGCCAACCGTATCGCCGGTGACCGAGGCCTTATGCCGCTCGGAACCCTTGCCGGTGTTTTTGGAGGGGTCGCGTGGTTCGTCCTCGATCATCTTCTTACAATTGTCCCAGGCGCCGCCGGCGTTGGCCATGAAGACCGCCAGCAACACGCCGGTGAGGATCATGCCCGCCAGGAAACCGCCCAGGGCATAGGCGCCCAGGAAGAAGCCCACGCCCAGAGGAGCGAGGATGGCCAACAGGCCCGGACCAACCAGTTCCTTTTGCGCGGTGCGGGTGCAGATATCCACGACCCTGCCGTAATCGGGCTTCTTATTGCCGGCCCAGATTTCCTTGTCGCGGAACTGCAGACGGCATTCCTTGACAATATAGAAGGCCGCCCGGCCTACGGCCCGGATCAGCATCGAGCTGAACAGGAACGGCACGGCCCCGCCAAGCAGGAAGCCGATGAGAACCATGGGATCGGCAACCGAGAGATGCTGGGCCTTATCGAAATATTCCGCGGTGGTCATCTTGCCGATATTCGCTTCCGAACCGGTGGCGATAACCGCGATAAAGCTGGCAAAGAGGGACACGGCGGCGATGACCGCCGAGCCGATGGCAATGCCCTTGGTTTCGGCCTTGGTGGTGTTGCCCACGGCATCAAGGTCGGCCAGGATCTGGCGAGCCCGCTTATAGCTGCCGGGCTTTTCGCGTTCCATCTCGGCTTCATCGTAGCCCATCTCGCCGATGCCGTTGGCGTTGTCGGCCACCGGGCCGAAAACGTCCATGGAAATGGTGTTTCCGGTCAGGGTAAGCATTCCGATGCCGGTCATGGCCACGCCATAAGCAATGAAGATGGGCGGCATGCCGCGGTAACAGAGCACCGACAGTGCGATAGACGCGGCCAGAACGACCACGGCCACCACCGCGCTCTCATAACCGACCGCAAAACCCTGAATGATGTTGGTGGCATGTCCGGTCTGGCACGCCTTGACCAGCGATTTAACCGGGGCATGCGAGGTATGCGTGAAGTAGCTGGTGACCTTGTTGAGGCTGATGGCCAGGATGACGCCGATCAGACAGGTCAAGGCCGGGCGCATATCCAGGCCGGCCACGCCGAAGTTGGCCCACGCGGGCAGCAAAGTCGGATTGCCGCCGGGGAATCCCGCCACGGCGCCGGGGTTTTGGGTAAGATAAGTGCCGCCAACGACACCAAAGTTCAGGTAGAGGAAACCCAAAATAAAGAAACCCACGACGGAGATCGCCGAACCGATCCAGAAACCGCGATGGACGCTATTGAGAGCGGTGTCGGAGGTGTCGTTATCGCCAGCCTTGACGGTGTAGGTGCTGATGATGGAACCGATGACACCAATGCCGCGGACCAATAAGGGGAAAATAACGCCCTTGTGTCCGAAAGAGGCCAGGCCAAGGATCATGGCGGCGACGATGGTCACTTCGTAGCTCTCGAAGATGTCGGCGGCCATACCGGCGCAGTCGCCGACGTTGTCGCCGACGTTGTCGGCGATGGTGGCGGCGTTGCGCGGATCATCCTCGGGGATGCCCGCCTCGATCTTGCCGACCAGGTCAGCGCCAACGTCGGCGGCCTTGGTGTAGATGCCGCCGCCGACGCGCATGAACAGGGCCAGCAGCGTCCCGCCGAAGCCGAAGCCCAGCAGTGCCTCATAAGCATGTTCGCCGAAGAAGAGGAAGATCAGCGTGCCGCCGAGGAGTCCCAGGCCGTCGGTGAGCATTCCGGTGATGGTGCCGGTGCGGTAGCCCAGAATCATGGCGGTGCCATAACTGGAGCGGGCGGCGGCGGCGACGCGCAAGTTGCCAGTCGTGGCCAAGCGCATGCCGACGAAGCCCACCAGAAGGCTGAAGATCGAGCCGATCAGGAAGGCCACCGGCCGGCCGAAACGGAAGGCCGTCTCGGCCGTGGGATCGCCGATCAAATAAAGCACGATTGTAATGATGACGATCAGCGGCCCGATCTTGCGGAACTGCGCTCCCAGGTAGGCATTGGAGCCTTCGCGCACGGCGTCGGCAATTTCCTGCATTTTCTTGGTGCCCTGGTCGGCTGCCTTCACTTGTTTGACAAGCATGCCGGCGTACAGCAGGCCGGCAACCGCTACCACCAGCACCGCCAGCAGGGAAATGCGCTCCGCAGGGGTATAGCGATCACTGGTAAACAGGCCAAAGGGCTTGAATGCCTCTTCAGCCTGGGCTGGCGCAGCGGCCTTCAGTACACCGGTGGGTGAGGACTCTACCGCGGGAATCAAGCCATGCTGGCCAAATACCGGCTTCCAAAAATAGCCCAAGGCAAAGAGTCCGGCCATAACGACCAGAAACCCCGTTTTGACCTTCCCCTGTTTCCACTGACGCTTAAGCGCGTTAAACATATAACATCCCGAGAATAAAAGACCTCAATCCCGTCGTCCCGGCGAACCATCGCCGGCACGATTCCGAAGCGATGCCCTTTATCAAGAGCATGGCCTCGGGCTAAACAAATATTCAATCAGAACTTCTTCTGCCGCCGTCCACAGAACATGATGGCCCGCGCGGTGGGGCGGAAGTATCCCATCGGACGCTATTTTTATCAAGAGCGCCGCGGCGCAACATCATTGGGTGAACCCCAATTTTCGGGCAAGCGTTAATTCTGGTTCTGCAATGCGTTAACGGAGAGGCGGGGGTCGGGGTTCGTGGGTCGGTGGGAAACAAGTGGCGTTTTTGAGTGAATTTCCTAATGGACTCAATGGACTCAATGGATGGAGTGGTTTTGACGCAATGGAGGGGTCGGGCGGTGCTGGCGGCGGCAAGACGATGAGTGATGGCAGAGCGGGAGATGCCAAAACGGAGTTTGGCATGGATGGCCCAGAGGGGTTGGTAGGAAAGGCTGGTGATGAGCTGATGAGTGGAGGGGTTTATGGGGGCGGGCATGGGGAAGGGCGAAGAAAGAAGGAAGAAGCGGAGTGGCAAGCGGTGCGAAAGGAGTGGCGGGGTTGCGGGGCGTTGGTTTTACATATGCTCCTCTATAATATAAGCGCCGCGAGGTGAAATTTCGGGGCTGGGAGGCGGGAAACGCGGGAATTACGATTTTGGTGGTTGAGGGCGACGGGGCGGCAGTGATGCATAGGGATAGGGGAAAAAGTATGTCCCTCTACAATATAGGCGCGGAATTCTTCATTTTGATGATTACTGCTTCGACGAAAAGATGAAGAAACGGCCTTGGCGGGGTCGGGAAAGCGGTTGGCGGCCATTTTGCGGCGATAATTTTTATTTTTGTTGACATCAGCCACGATTCAGACCGTAGTGCGTCAGAGAGCCGATGGTGGCGCGAACGGCTGTCACCATTCCTTCAGCAGTCACCCGTCCGGATCTTGGCATCGCCACAAACTAGACACAAAACCGACTCCTGTCAACATAAATTAACCTGACACCTTATCTCGGCGTCAAGGGAAGACGCCGGCGGAAAACGGACTGGGCAGTACGAGTGATCCGCCGATCAGGTCTTGCGACAGCGGACGTGCAGGAAGTATGCGACAATCCGCGTATCGGCAACATCGGGACACTTGCAGGCGGTCGCTTCATCGGCCTGAGGTTCGTTCAACATCTCGATGACAAACCCCGCGTCAATAAGCATGTTCATCCACCAACTCAACGTGTGGAAGAACAAGGGGATGCGGAACTTGTTGAGTCCAGCCATGGCCGCGGGCGGGACGTTGCCGAACAGCCATTGGGCGATGTGGCCCTGGGGCGGATCGAAGTAGTCGCCGCAGAGGACGCCGAGGCGCTCGCCGCGGTCACCTTTGACCCACTTCCATAGCCTAGTCATGAAGCAGGGATGGCAGATCGAGAACTGAAGGAAGCCGCCCGGCCGCAAGACACGATAGGCATGGCCAATCGCCTTCTCTGGTTCGGGCATGTCCATCAGACTCATGAAAGCGGTGACAAAGTCGAACGATGAGTCGGCAAAGGGCAGATCCTGTCCACTGCCCAGCCGATATTCGATTCCCAAGGGATCGGCCTGCTCGTCAGCAATGGCGTACCCGATAAAGGTCGGGGAAATGTCCAGGCCGGTCATCAGAGCCCGGCGCCGGGCGACCAGGCGAGTGTTATGTCCGTAGCCACAGCCAACGTCCAATCCACGCCGGCCGGCCACTTCTGGAAGCAGGGACATAAAGGCCGGCGTGTTCAAGTAGTCGCGATAAACATCGTAGCCGGCCTTGGCCAACCTGACCCAGGCCTGGGCATTGGCATCCCAGTATTGGCCGACTTCAAGATCATCCATGGGCGATTCCTCAGTTGCCGCTTAGTTCGATTTTCGCATTGTTTTGACCATTTGGGGGGGGCGCGGGAATAAACAAAAGTCGAATTAAGACCTGTTGCCTTTATGCACATCCCGGCAATCATCCTGATGCTTATTCTGGCCGGCGAACCATAATTCCAGCATTAATAATGAATATAGCCGCTGCGAATGATCGACGCGCCTCGCTTCGTGCTCCTCCACAAGACGCCGCACCGTCTTGTTAACGAAATGTCGCGCTGCGAAGGAACCCGCGGCGAAAAGATGGTCGTGAAGCATGGAACGCAGTTCCACGCGAAACCATTGGCCGATGGGCAATGCGAAACCCATCTTCGGCCGCTGGAAAACAAACTCCGGCAAATCCCGCCCGAAGGCTTCCCGGAGCATCCGCTTGGGGCCGCCGGACCATAGCAATGGTGTAGGAAGCCGGGCCGCGAACGACACCAGTTCATGGTCCATAAACGGACTGCGAACCTCCAACGCATGCAGCATCGACGCCCGATCAAGCTTGGTCAGCAGGTCGCCGGGGAGATAAGTGTCCCTGTCGAAGGCCAGCGCCGACTCCACCGCATCGCGTGTCTCCAGATAAACATTGTATATATCCGGCTCCGGCTGGCCCATGGCATCCGGGGATTTGTCCTGAAGCAGTTGGCGGATCGTCGGATCGTCGAAAAGACGTAGATAACCCTGGTAACGCTGCGACGGCGGAGACGTCATCGTCGCCAGCAGTCGTTTCATGCGGGCGATCGACGACTTCGGATGGCTCCCCCGCAGCACCCTCGCCAGACCGCGCGACGCCCAACCCAACATGGCCGGCCGCAACAAGCCAGGCAGGCGGTCCAGACGCTGCGTCAGCGCTAGCGCCCGGTAGCGGTCATAGCCTCCGAACAGTTCATCGCCACCGTCTCCGCTCAAGGCCACCTTGACGTGCCGGCGCGTTTCGCGCGCCAGATAATGCGTGGGCAGCGCCGAGGAATCACCGAACGGCTCGCCGAATACCTCCGCCAGCCGCGGCAGATCCTCTATGGCATCGGGGCGGACAACAAACCGGTGATGCTTAGTCCCCAAATGAGCGGCGACGGCTGCGGCGTATTCAGTCTCGTCATAACGCGGATCGTCAAACCCCATGGAAAACGTCAGGACCTCCCGCTCGCCTCCGCCGGCCCCCTTCATGCACGCCGCTATGATCGAACTGTCAATGCCGCCAGAGAGCAGGCAGCCCATGGGCACATCGGCAACAAGCTGCCGGGCAACCGCCTGGCGGACCAGACGGCGCGTTTGCTCGACCAGGGCCCCTATCGATTCGGCCTTGGACATTCCCAGCGGGCCCGGCGGCGAATGGCGGTAATAACTTTCCGGCACCGCCCCCTGCCCCGGATTGCTTATCAAAAGGCGATGAGCGGGCGGAAGCTGATCCGATATCAGGTATCCCCAGCGCAAATACTGCACGAGACTGCCGCTATCGAGTTGGCGCTTCACCCAGGGCAGGCAATGCAGCGCCGACTTTTCGCTGGCAAAGGCGATGGCGCCGAGGCCGCGGTTATCATCCGCCGGCGCGGTGGCCAAGTACAGCGGTTTCTGGCCCATGCGATCGCGCGCCAAGAACATAGCGCCGGCCGATTCATCCCAAATTGCCAAGGCGAACATGCCGTTAAGGTGTTCCACGCACTGCGGGCCCCAAACGGCGTAGGCCAGGAGCAGAACTTCCGTATCGCCCTGGGTGCGCCAGGCATAATCCGGCCGCAGCCTCGAAAGCTCCCGACGGAGATCGCGGAAGTTATATATTTCGCCATTGAAGACAATCCAGCGCCCACCATCATCAACGAAAGGCTGGTTGGCGCGCGGATCTAGATCCAGCACCGCCAGCCGCCTGTGGACCATCGCCGCCTGCGGGCGCTGCGCCGTAATCTCACCCTCGTGATTCAAGAAAAGCCCCTGGCCATCGGGCCCGCGGTGGGCGATCGTCGCGGACATACGCTGGAGAATGTCGCGCGACACGCGATACCGTTCGGTCCAAGCTACAATGCCGGCAAGGCCGCACATGGTTTACAGATTACGTGCCCACGGACGGAATGGCAAAAGGAGCAGGTGGGATCTATCAGTCTGGAAGCACGTCTGGCGCGCTATTTTTGGTCCATAGTCACAATAATCAGGACAGGTCTAATTATTATATGCCGTTATCGGTCTGATTTAGCCATTGAATGGCAAATCATTATTAATAAGACCTGTCCTCATTTATCATGCCACACATGCCGCTTCAACGTACATGTTGTTCTCTTTTCTCTTCGCAACAGCGGCCATGGAGGCTCGGCGGGCGGCGGCATTGAGGATTCGGCGGTTGCGACCGACGGTCTGCTGAGCCAGCGTCGCCTTACGAGCGGGATTCTCGTTGGCCACCGTGACGGCCGCGGATGCATCCGGAGCGTACAAGTCGGCGCCAATCTCCTCTGCCAGGCCCTCGGCCCTCTTGTAAACGCCGCCGCAGCACAGGATCTGCATGCTGGGGCAGCTATCCACCTCGCGCAGATAGTCAATCAGTTTGCGGACCGAAGGCACGCCGCTGGGCAGTGTGGCAAACATCACCAGCAGGTCCGGGCGCAGCTCGCCGATCATAGCCAGGACCTCATCGTCCGGCACCCCGCCGCCGGCGAAGCGGACCGTGTATCCATCGGCCTCGAACAAGTCGGCGCAAATCTGGCCACCCAACTCCTCGGGCTCGGCGTTGCCACAGAAAATGAGAACCTGCTTGCCATTGTCTGCCTTGTGGGGCAATTGGCTGGTGAGGAAATCAGTCAAACTGCGGTTCAGGCGCGTCGCCAGGTTCAGGGCGCTGATGCTGAGGCGATCATCCTTGTACAACGACTGGAGTAGTTCCATAGTCGGCCAGATAAGTTCGTTCAGAAGCGCCAAGGGAGCCGCCCCGCCGGCCAAGGCACTGGCGATCAGACTACGGCAGGCGATACGGTCACCGGCGATCAATAATTCGCGGTATTGCTGGGAGAGATTGGCACAGGAGGCATTCTCGACGCTGCTGATATAGGAAGTTTCGAGCATGATAAGGTCTCCGATTAGGACAGCGTAAGTGCATCCTGGCACTCGGACATCTGTCTGCCAAACTCGGAAGCCTCCATGCCGCCTCCGAACTCGTTCCGCATGTTAAACTGGGTAATATGCGGTAATTAGTTCATCGACTGGCATCCTGTTTTATCTTTACCTATTTTATCATTTTGTTCCCAAAATCATTTCGCCTAAATTATAAATCCGCACTTGAAATGGACGAAAATCATCTGTAAATGTATTATTATCAATGATTAATATTCTGTCTGGTATATCGGCATCAACAATCCTTACAAAAGTGGCTCTGTTAATTTTGATAATTTGATGTCGTAGATGATCCGGACTTAGATTAAGAATGATAAGATAGGTAATTCCGTCAGACGTCTTCCGCCAAGTTGCCTCCAACGGGACATTGACTGACACCTCAACAGGATAAGGATTTGCCGGTTGACACAGAATTGATCCAAAGGCCGCCAGACGCTGATTCTGTTCGGTAATCTCCTGCACCACCTCGCCTGGTGTCGCATCGTAATGAAACGGCACACCGCCGGCGGCCCCAGTTTGGGGAAAATAGACTACACCTTTAACCCCGTGGATTACAGCATCCCAGATCTGTCCCCGCAGTTCATCGGAGCTGACCCCGCGGAAATCCCGCCACGGCAGATGTAAGGGGGCGGTTTCAATGAAAGCAAACTGGGGTTTGCCGCCGGACCATTCCCGCAGGACATCACAGGTTTCGCCGACTTTGGCCAGCCAATCGGGGTGGGCCCAGCCGCTGACGGGATAAAAATCATTGCTTATCCAATCCGCCGCCTTCATGTAGCCAACATAAAAGCTCTTGGGGATTTTCTTGAAGAGTACATTGCCGCCAGAAAAATTGAGGAAAATGGGCCGGTCCGGATCGACCCATTTCATCCGGGTGTAATCATTGAGGAGATCGAGGGGATCGACTGCCGGCTTTTTGATATCCGGTTCATCATTGTGCATCCAGGCCAGCAGACATTCTTCATGCGCATCATCAAATATGGCCTGACCGGCTCGCGGCTGGCGAATGAGGAAAACGCCAGCCTTGGCGCAAGCGCTGGTGTAATCATCCATGCTGACGCTGTGACCCTGAGATTCGTAATTGAGCATGGTATTGATCCCGCGGGCCTTCCAGCGGCCAATATCCCCAGCCGGCTGCGACCAGACGCCAATAATGAAGGCGGGACGGGTGGATGGCAAAGCCAGCGGCCTGGTTCTGTCTCCATCAGCCAACAGCATGGCAGACATGACAGACAACAAAATGACGATGAAAACCAGACGAAAGAAAGGCATAATGTCTCCGAGGTTGCCAGAAGGATAAACCGCGGCGATGTTGGAGGCCAGCGGAGACAATGAGCCAGTTGCGTGGTGTTAAGGATCTCTGACTCTTCTGCCGGCTCCTTCTGCCAGACCATGTTAATTCCGGCCTGCGGATCGGCGGCTTGGCAAGCTCCATTGTAACTCAGCCTACTTGCGCGCATTCTATACAGGGTAGTTTGGCTCGCCCTTGTCAGGAGGTTCTCATGTCTCGATTATCTTATGCCGCCCGCGTACCGTTCGCTTTGATCGCCTGGGCCTTGTTGCTCCTCAATTCTCCTGCGGCCGCGGCGGCCAAGCCGGAGACCGTCAGCCTCCCCTACCAACTGGGCCAACCCGATGCCAACGGCAACCAGTATTTCATCTACCAGAATGGCTGGATACAACAGCAGGGCAACATGCCCATCTACGGCGAACTGGCCACGCCCATAGTCAACGGACAGCAATTCAACGCCCAGATCAACCAGGCCCGCCTGGAGGAAAATGGCGACGTGGTCCTGGACAACATCCAGTTCGGGGCCGTGACACTCACCCGCCGCATTCAGTATGGACGGGAGGACGGCTATCTCCGCATCGTCGATGTATTCAAGAACACGCAGAACCGGGAGACAACTCTCAATCTCAGCTTTCGCACCACCATCAATTTTGGCATGCAGGCCGACCAAGCCATCCAGGAAACCAAGAAGAAAACCACCGTGGCCTGCAGCATCCGCGACGGTCAGGGACGCGAGGTGCTGGAAATGTACGGTGGCAAGGGGGCCAAGGTGCTGCCCACCTCCGTCGGACAACAGAACCGCAGATGGATATCGGCGGTAATTCCCATCACCATTGCCGTCGGCAAAGAAGTGGCCCTGATGCACTTTCATGGAACCTCGGCCAACGCCGAGGCCAGCGCCAAGTTTGTGACCACTTCCAAAGCCAGCAAGCTAATGGGCGACATACCGCGGGCCATCCGCGCACTGATCGTCAATTTTGTCGCTTCGCAAAGCCTCCTGGGCGACGATACGGAACTTCTGCGCGGCGACACTTTTGACTGCGTCGAACTCCGCACCGGCGACCAGATCAAAGGAACCCTCAAGGATGCCTCATACAAGGTACATACGACCTACGGGACCGTCGAAGTGCCCGCGGATAAAGTCGCCGGCCTGCTATGCTTCGGTCAGTCGCAGCCCCGGCAGCTCGTGGTGACGGTGGACGGGGAAATCTATGGCGGCCGCATCGACAGCCCGGGCGTGAACATGCAGATGTCCAACGGCCAAAATACCTTGCTTCCCCTGAGTCAAGTATCCCGCGTGGGATACCGCCGTCGGCCCAGCGAAAGCGAAGAGCTGGTGATGGACAAGCCCATGCTCTTCCTGCGCAGTGGCGAGCGCATCTTCATCGGCCTGCCCGAGGCGGACATCCCGCTGGCCACGCGCTTCGGACCGCTGCAACTGGCGTCTAAGGCCGTCTCCTCCATCAACTTTCAGGGCGAGGACGGGGTCACGCTGCACCAGGTGACGCTTAACGACGGCTCGCGATTTGGCGGGCTGGTGACGACCGACGCCATCGAGGTGGCCGTACGCGCCGCCGCTGGACAGGCGGTCCGCTTCCCCATCGCAACCGTCGGCCGCCTGGTGCTCAGTCCCAGGGTTGACGACGTCGACGATACCGCGGCCCTGTTGCAGCTTGGCGGCGATGACGCGCTGGTAGCATCGCTGACCGGACAACTCAAACTCCAGACCAGCTTCGACACGCTGACACTGGACGCCCGGCAGATCAAGACGCTGGTCCGGGCCCGCGCGGCTTACGCTTGTGCCGAGGCCCAGGTGACCCTCTGGGACGATACCACGCTAAACGGCCTGCTTTTGTCGCCCATGCTGGACTGCCAACTGCGGTGCGGGATCAACCTGCGCGTGGCCATGCCCCTGGTGACCAACTACCTTCAGCCGGCTGCCCAGCCCTCGCAGACGGTGGTCGATCGCGTCAAGCAGATCGTGGCCGAACTCAATAACGATGACTGGAAACAGCGCGATCATGCCCAGGCTCAGCTCCAGGCTATGGGGCCGGTCATCGCCTCCGTCCTGCGGCAGTTGCGTCCCGACCAACCCCCCGAATCGCAACAACGGATTGATCTTCTCCTCAACCAGTTCAAGCCCGCCGCCGGCCCCGCCCCTGCCGGCCATACGCCCCCCGGCTTACCAGGCATGCAGCAGGGCATGATGATAGACAATTAGCCCATCGTCCCCCGGCCAAAATACCCAACCCCGAGACCACCATGTTTAATCGACACTCCTGTTTCCTCTTCGTGTTCGCCGCTCTTCTGGCCGCCATATATCCCTGCCTGGGCCAGAAACAGCTGGCCTTCGCCCGGTTAGCGCCACAACCAGGCATGGACGACGGAACCATGCAGCCCGTCTCCCTTCCCTACATGCTGCGCGATGATACCGGTCGGCAGTGGCAAGTGCGCCCGGATGGCACCGTCGGCGACGCCAGCGCCGATTATCGTGACGGCGGCCGTAAGCTGGCCTGTAGTTCCACCGATTTTCCCGCCTGCCAGCAGGCCATGCTGGACCCCAGAACCAACGAGCTGACTTTCGGTCCGATGCCGGTCGGCGACTTACGCGTCACGCGCCGTGTTCGGCTCGATGCCAAGACTGGCTTGTGCCGGTCGATCGACCTCTTCGAGAACCCCACCGACCACGATGTGCGCGTACAGATCGATCTGTACAGCAAACTGGCCGGCCCCGAGCGAGCCTGCAAGGTCATCACCAAGGACGCCGGCTCCTCGCCGCGCCAAGTCCTCCTGACTGACGGAACCGCAGCCCTGGGGCTGATCTGCGGCGGACAGTCCTGCCTCATGCCGTCAACTTTCGATTTCAAGGCCAGCGCCTTCGGCGGCACCCAGCACTTGTCTGAGACCAACGTGCCCGCCCGGCAGACCATCGCCCTCATCCACGCCCAGATTCGCCGAGCCAGTGCGGATGAAGTCCTCAATTTCCTCAAGACCTTCGGCGACGAACAGCTTCTGGCGGGCCTTCCCGCGGAAGCCGTCAAGCTGGCGGTGAATTTCCCGCCGCCGGGAACGGGCAACAGCATCGCGCCCGTCCGCGGAGCCGAGCTGGACGTGCTGGAGACGCGCAGCGGCGACAGTTTCACCGGCACCGTTCGTCTGGAGGTCGATGCAGCGGCAACCCGGCCAGGGGGCACAGACGCCTATGGCATCGAGACATCTTTTGGAGCCGTGACGCTTGCCCGCTCCCAGGTCGTGAGCATCATCGGCGCGGGCGATGCCCACCTGCGCCAGATTGTCCTGACGCGCGGGGGCGAAGCCTTCAGCGGTCGACTTGCGGCCAGGAACGTCGGCATCGAATTGCCCAATGGCCAGGCCATGCACATACCTCTGGACCAGATCAAGAGCATAGGTTTCCGCCTGGCCGCCGAGGAAAAGCCGGCCACCAAGCCCACCACCGGAGCCGCCGTCAATGCATCCGTCCCCTTTGTCCCGTACGTGCAGCTCCGCTCCGGCGATCTGCTGCACATCAGTGTCCCCGACACCCCGCTGCCACTGACCACCCGCTACGGCTCCCTGCAACTTCCACCGGCCGTGATCTGCGCCATTCTCTTCCAGCGCGATGACGCCGGTTACGCCGTCACCCTTACCGACGGCAGCGCCTTCGGCTCACTGCTGACGACTGGGGAACTGCCTTTCCATCTCATCGGCAGCGCCGGTCAGCGCGACATCACGGTCCCAGTGGCCATGATCGCCAAATTGCAGATCGCCAACCCCGCCGACAAGATCGATGGTCCGGCCGCAACCGGGGGAATCCTGAAACTCGCCGAAGATGTGTTTGTCGCCACCATGACCAGCCAGGTAACGCTCGACACCCCCTTCGAGACGGCGGTCATCGACGCCGCCCCGATCGCAGCCATAACTCGCGTTGAAGACTCCCGGCAGAACATCACGGTCACCATGTGGGACGGCACCCGGCTCAGCGGGACGGCCCAGGAAACGTCATGGGATTTCAAGCTGTCCGGCGGCAGCAAGCTCAGCGTGCCCCTGGCCCTTGTACACCAGTATACGCAGGGACAGCCGCAGATCCCGCCCCAGGTCAAGCAGCGTCTGCAAACCCTGGCCACCCAACTCGCCAGCGCCGATGACGCCCAGCGCGCCCAGGCCCAGGCCCTGTTGTCGGCGATAGGTCCCAAAATTATTCCCGCTCTTGAGGAACTGCGCGCCTCACAGCCCAAGCCCATCCAAGACCGTCTCGATGAAATCATCGCCCTTCTGCGCAAAGGCTGATCATTGGCGGCCTGCGACTGTCCCAGACATGTCACGGCGTCTTCGTGATTACCGCGTAGCGGATGCCGCGCTGGCGATCCACCGCTTCGAAGAGGATCTGGAAGCCCATGGCGCACGCCTGTTCGATCGTCAACTCATGCCAGGAAACCCCCTGGCAATTATCCCAAACCCCCAGGCTCCCCAGAGGCAGGGCACCCAGCGTCGCCATCGTCTGCTGGCGTCCGCAGGGGATGAGCGTGTAGTCCGTCGGAGGCAGGGCCAATTCCGCCAGGACGCTTTCGGAGGCCGCGAAGAACGTCGGTTGACGCCGCAGACGCTGCTCACGCACATAACGACAGCACGCCATCATGGGGCGGAACTCGTAATGCATCGGCTCGACGGCGTAAGCCTTTACCGCAAACAGCATCCCTGCCAGGGCGAACATGCCCGCCAGGACGCTCGCCACGCGCCGTCCGGCCCATGTAGTCGCCGCGTTGAATCCATTCAGGCATATCAGGGCCGTCGCCGGACAGGCACACGCCAAGACCCGCAACAGCCCCGCCGAGGCGAAAACTCCTTGCCACCACAGCAGGCTATGCACCGCCGCCACCAGCAGCAGGCAGACCCAGGGCAGCCGCATGCGCCTGCTCCATGAGAACGCCATGCCCAGGAAGAACGCTGGAAACAGTACCGGACCGCAATACTCCGGCCAATGCTGCACGTACCCATACAGAGGCCCCCGCCGGTAGCTGGCATAGCTGGCAACCGGCCATGACCACTGAGCCCGGCGGAGGAAATACAGGGCATCTCCGGTAATAATCCACTCGGCCAACACCCATGCCGCCAAGCCCGCCCCCAACCATACTATGTCTAGTCTTTTGGCTAAATACCATCTCCTGGTACTCCGGGGGAGGGACAAAGTAAGGACGGTAGAACGTCGGATATAGAATCGGTCCTCCACACTCCGATTCTCGACGTCGGTCCTCGATACCTTGTCCGTGCCTGTCTCCACGTCCCCACGTCCGGACGTCTCCGCGTCAGCCTCCCCACCTTCGCCGCCATTAAGGGCACCGGGGCCACAACGCCACAGCCCCATGGCCAACCACACGCCGATGAGTACAAACCCTTCCGGACGGATCAACGGCAGCAGTCCGGCCACAAACAGTGACGCCCTGGGCCGGCCCTTAATCCACAGACGGATGGCCATAACCAGCGCCAGGGCCATGGGCATTTCGCTCATGGTGTCGCTGGCCAGGGCGAAAGCGAACGGCTGGGCCAGGATCAGGAACGGGGCGAGAAATGCGTTGGCCAGTTGGCAATCCTCGGCCAGGCACCACGTCTGCCAGCACAGCAGCGTGGTCAGCAGGGCCTGGAACACCCGGGCCGGGAAGTGTCCCAGCAGAGCCATCGGTATGAGGCATATTTTCCAAAGCGGCCTGGCCCACGCGATAACCAGGAACTGTGGTTCCTGCCGATCCTGGAGGGCTCGGATGAAATGCTGGGCCGCATCCCCATCGCCCGTATGCGGCCAGAACCAGGCCCAGACGCACAGGAAGAGGAAAATGGCGAACAAAACACATCGGCGGAAGGACATGGTGCAAGTGTACATAGGGAAGGAGTCGGGAGACAGGAGTCAGATGCTGGGGAATCGGGGGTCGGGGAAAACGGAGAGAAGCACAGATTTTGGCGAGCAGCGGCGCAGCGAGGAGAGAGGAGGTGGCGGGCATGCCGGGTAGAGGATGTACGACGTTTGCGAATCATGGTCCGGTTTGTCTCTGACACGTTGTCTGATTCAGGGAAGTAACGCCCCGCGGCGGCGCGCATCTTCAATATTGAAGATGGCGCCGCGTTGGGCCCTGGCATCTGAGACGGTGGGCCGGAACAGCAAGCCGGCCAGCCAGGATTTGTCCCGGGTTCCAACGGGTACGGCCAGGAAACTCGAACGAGGAATAAATCATGAACATAAAAGACAGCAAGAAGAACCACATCGAGTCGGGTCCGAACCTGACGCCGCTGGTGGACGTGGTGATGGTGATCCAGATCTTCCTGATGCTGGCCGGAAGCTTCGTCGGGGCGGACAACTACCTGCAAAGCAAAATGCCCGTACACAAAGGCGTCAACGTGCCCACTAATGATCCCCCCAGTATGGTCACCGACAGAACCTTGGACATCATGGTCGATGCCCGGGGAAGCGCGCATGAGGATTATGTGGCCACCGTCGGCAGCTACCATGGCAACGATGGCGACAAGCTGGCCGAGGCTATCGGACGGATGCGGCAGGGCATGCTCAACGCGGGTATCAACGAAGACCAGATACAAGTGGTGATTAACCCCGGCCGGAATGTGAAGTACAAGTTCCTGGTCCAAGTGTTCCAGGCGGCGAACGTGGCGAAATTCACGAAAATCGGTTTCGGCACCTCGCATTGAGTCACACGTAATGGCATGGGACCGTATGGGTGCGGAGTTGTACTGTTGTGATCTTCCTCTGGCATAGTACCCGGTCGAGCGCGGCGGCGACTGCGTGGTCAGCGTGGACGGTTAGCTTAGATGGAAGTGTTGATAAGTTGTGGACCGAACTAAGAATCTACCTCAGAACCCAATGGCCCCGCGACGATGCATATTTCGCCTGCAATCAAGGAGCGACAACGAGGCGTATCAATGGAGAGATACGGCGCGGAGGAACGACGACGCATGCGGCCGCAAGATGCATCGCCCGGAGGGTGGGCCGGGAATGGCCCATCGCAGAGTCATTGGGTTCTGAGATAGATTCTAATTGCGCGCGACCCGTTTTAGGCTCCGGATAAAGAAGTTAATTCGCATTAATGCAGGCGCGCGGGCTGGGCGTTGCCGCAGGGGCCGCCGCCAAGCGCGGGCGGGATGGGATGAATCCGGCCATTAAAGAGCGTGGGATTGATATAGCCGGGGGAGAGTTCCAGGCTGGCAGCCGGGGCGTAATGGCAGATCAAAGCGCGGCGGAAACGGTCCTTGCTGGTGTTGGTATAGGAGCCGTGAATGAGACTGCCATTAAAGAAGAGCACATCGCCGGCCTTCAGGGAGACAGGCATTTCCTTCATTCCCGCCGGGATGTCCACGTGATGATCGGTGAAGAATCTGGTGCGGTCGGCCTCGGTCGGGCAGACGATATCCAATTTGTTGGAGCCGGGGACGACGACCATACCGCCGTTGCCGCTGTCAGCGTCGTCGACAGCCATCCAGGCCGCTATGCAGGTGCCCGGCTTGACGCGGAGATAGAAATTATCCTGATGCAGATCCTGGCCGCGGGCGCCAGGCGGCTTGAAGTAGAACATGCTTTGCACCGCCGCCGGTTCTTCGCCGAAAAAATCGCAAAGATATCCGTAGATGCGGGGGTGAATCATGCAGCGCATGGCCAATTGCCCCACCAGCAGATGAGGATGATGATGCGGGTGCATCATGCGCGGATAGAAGGCCAGGGGATCGGAAGGGTCGTAAATCCGACCGTTCTGCCGCTTATACTCCGAAAGCCCTTCCACCGGGCCATTTTTGCCCTGTTCCATGAAAGCATCGCGCAGGGCCGTCACCTCGGCGGCTTCGAGCAATCCGCGGCCGACATAAAAACCATCGCGCCGAAACGGCTCCAAGGCATCGGGATGGAAAATTCTGGGAGCGGCAAGAGTAGTCATACAATCTCCGAAAGAGAGTCCACTGGCTTTCTTCAGGGGCCGGGTCGATCACCGCTCCGGCCCATCAACGAAAGAATAATATGCCGCTTCCTACTGAAGAATCTACAATATTCTGCTGCCATGAATAGCATTGCCGCTGAATGTCGGGCGCACAGATGACGGCGTTCAGTTTCACAAAACCTTCGCAGCCGTATATAGACATCAGTTGATCAGTGGATGGCTAGAGCCCAGGGTAGATTTGGGGTTATGCAGAAGGCGCGGAATGGCACACCATATCTTTGGGCCCTGTTTGCCGTCCTTTTGGCAAAGGCCGGCGCAAAAGAGCTCACCGTGCCCGGTTAGTCACGCGTTTAGCGTTTTCTGCTCATGTCTGCTTCTTCGCCTTGCCCCTTGCGGTTTTTCCCAGTCCGACTACCTTCTGCTGACCCCAAGGCTTATGCAATGACAATCTACCTCCTTCCCTGTCTCATGGATCTAGTGATGTTCCTGGTAATGCTGCGCCTGCCGGATGCGGCCGGGCGCAGCATGCACCTGAGCGATTTCAAGATCGCTCTGCTGATTGGAAGCCAGTCGTTTACCTACATACCGGCCTGTTTCGCCGCCGGATGGATGCTCAAGCGTTCCAACGCCAGACTGTTTCTGATCTGTTCCCTGCTGCTGACCATGGTGGTCAACATTCCGCTCCTGTTCACCAATTCTTTCGGCGTTGCCCTGCCCATGATGGTCCTGTCAGGGATGGCGATGGCGGTCTTCTTCAACAGCGCCCAGACTTTCATGCGCGGCGACGTGCCGCCGGGATCGCTGATCCGCACCATCGGCCTCTACAACTTTGCCTGGAGCACAGGCGTCGCCTGCGGATTCCTCTTCGGCGGCCTGCTCAATAATTTCGGCGGCAGCGCCGCCCTGGCGGCTTTCTCGACGGCCACGTGCCTGTTGATGCTGGGGATGATCCTCGCCCACAAGTCCCGGCCGCTGCACCACGACTCGGCCGACGGGGTAATCGAGCAGTCGCTCCCCGGCGACCGGGGCGTCGATCCCCGTTATGTCATCGTCGGCTGGCTGCTGGCCTTCGTCATGAACTTCACGCAGCGTCCCATTTTCGCCTTCACTCCCAAGCTCTACGCCGAGAAGCACCAGCCCCAGTGGAAGGCCGGCGTCATGCTGTTCCTCCTGGTCTTGATGCAGGCCCTGGTAGCCCTGGCCGCCCCGCGGCTGCGCAGGTGGTTTTACCGCCGTCTTTCTCTACTGGCCATGGCCCTTCCCCTGATGGCCGGCTTAGGGCTGGTCTGGCTCACCTTCCCGGGTTTCTGGCTCTCCCTCCTGCCCATGCTCGTCGTGGGCGCCATTCAGGGCCTGATGATTCTCGCCAGCATTTATTATGTCAGCAATGACCCCCGCAGTTCCCGCAACGTCGGCGTCAACGAGGCCATGGTCGGCATTGCCGGCGTTTCCGGCCCCATTTTGTGCGAATGGATCATGGAACTGACCGGCTACCGCGCCGCCTTCTTCCCGGCGATGATTGTCATGACTCTGCTGGTCCTGGCCGCCCAACTGATCCTGCTTCGCCGAGCAAATGGCCATCAAATAGAAATCCATGGCCGGAACGGCACCTGCCGCCTGTAACGTGGTCAGCCGTCTTTTCAGCTTCCGCGTGATTCGACAGCCAATCCTGGAATGTCAGCGTAATGGCGCGCATTATGCGTGAGGAGCGCTGCGCCGGGCCGAAGGGCGGACGCCGCTATGCAAGCGTCGCCGCAATCAATGGGCCGCCCCAGAACTCCATCACGGCAGGCCCGACCTCCACCAGGATGCGCGTACCATCCGGCAGTTTCACAGGCTCGTCCAGCACCGCAAGGCCATTTTGTGTGCGTCCATGGTAAGTCATCTCAACTCGCTTTCTCCTGGCCAACAAGATCATTATAACCCCGGAGCGCCAACAGGAGAAGGATAGGAATCAGGTTGAGGAAACGGCTCTACGCGGAGAGTTCCCTGAACCCGACGCGGGCCTGGTCCAGCAGGGAATTGAGCGTACGGCGCTGGCGGGTCCAGCGATCGGCGTGCTGGACCGTCTCGTCGCAATGTCGGGCCATGCGCCACTGATGAAACGTCCCCGCAGGAATGCTGCGCAGGAGGGGTGCCGCGAACCGGCCCTGCCGGCGCCCCTGGGCATAAGCGTCGCTAAGACACAACAACTGCGCCTCAAGCTGTTCGGCGAATACTTCTTTGGCCGCCGGAGGAATAAAGAATTCAACGGCTATTTCCAGCGCCGTGCGCGCCAGTCGGCCATTGAAGAATGTTTCGATGGGCGAAGCGACGAAAGTCGCCACCGTGGCCCTGGCAGCGCGGGCGGCCCCGTCCACAGCCACATCCAGGTCCCCAGGGCTGAACAGGCCCATGAACTGATCGCCGTCCTCGGCAGATGGGACTGCGTCTCCTGCCACCGATTGCTGCGCGAAAAAAGGATTATCTGATTGATGCATGACTAACCTCTCCATATTTCAGGCACTGCCTTGGGGGGGCGTTGCCAGGGCCTGAAGACGCTTGCCAACACCCTGCGACTCACAATCGCTTGCTTATAATATGCAGGCACGGATAAGGAGGCAGCGCCATTTCTGTTGCGAATAGGTTAACAATCCCGGGGACAACCGGCTGTTAAGCGTTTCTTCACGCAAGTTTCACGATGGCCGACCGGCCTTGGTCTGATGGAACTGGGGGCGGGATAGGCGTTGGGCGGTGCTGCAACGCATCCGGGCCCGAATCTTGCGACTCGGGCCCGGGGTTGGCGTTGATCGATCTTCAGCAGATCGTGATTCGCGGCGTTACCGTGTTGACGTCACCAAGGCACGGCAGCCGGAGGAATAACGAACTTTTATATCCACAACTGGAACTGCAGACGAGCAATGAACTCCGCCTTGTCATTGGTCTGCTTCAGGATATCACCGTCAGCAAACGAGGCGGGAGTGCCTTCGGGCAGATAGCTTAGGTCGAGACTGACCTTGGCATGGTTACCCCAGGAGCCATTCTCGCCCAGGTAGTAGTTCACGCCGGTGCAGATTTCGTTGTAGTAGTTCTGGTTGTTGTTTAGCGACTTTATCTCGGCATCGAGATAGGTCACATCCCAACGGGCAAACAGTTCCAGGCTGTCGGTAAGGAGATATCCAGCCTGAAGCATGAGTCCGAAGTTCTGCACGTTGCCGGGAGCGCCGACGCCACGCAGATTAATGTCGTTGCCAAAGCCGGCGGCGTACAAGGACAGTTTGCCGTCCATCGTGTTGAACTGGACATCGGCTGAGTAGATGAAGACCATGGCCTTAGTCATGTCGGTGGCATTGGCGCCAAATCCAACGACCAACAGATCCTGCTTGTCACCCTTGGCGGTGAAGCGGTTGGCATCGGACCAATCGCCGGTAACCTTGTAGTCAACTCGGGCAGAAGCGCCCCAGTTAACTACTTCGGTAAAGCCAGGAACAATCACGGTGGTGAACGTGGGCTGTTGGAAATCGGTGTTGACGCTATCGGCGCCGTCGTCAAAGAACAATTGAGCATGCAGGGGGCCATTGCCAACCAGGACCAAACCGGCACCCTGGACGCGCGGGCCAATCAGGCCGCCGCCGATGAGGTCGTCCATCAAGGAGCGCTCAACGCAGAGCGAACCCTGGTCGGGCATGGTCTGTTCTTTGGAGACCGGATCCTTGAACTGGCCAAGCTTGACGCCCAGATCACCGTCGCAGACCACTGCGTGGGCGAAAACGTATTGGGCATACGCATCATCAAGCACAAACGTGCCGCCCTTGACTGTGGTAATCGTCTCCGACGTGCCGGTGGTGCTTTCAGCGGTAGCAGTGCTGGCAGTCTTGGCGGTGGTGTACTGGATCTTGAAGGTCAGATCCTTGGTGAAGAGGTTGCCATCGGCATAGACCTTGACGCGTTCATTCTCAAAACCGTTCGCGGTCTTGGTGCCAACGCCTTTGCCACCTTCGGTCCATGCACCATCATAGCGGAACTGATAAACAAACCCGGGGTGAAGCAGCGAGCTGCCATCTTCGGAGGCGATGAAGAACCCCATCTTGGTCTTGTCCCAACCGGCGGTCACGCCGCCGCCGTCGACGAGCATGCTGTGGCTGTCGGCGTCGTTGAGCACGCTGTTGACAGTGGCGTCAACGTCGCGGGCGTCAAGCTGATGCTGCTGGGTGGCCTGATTCGACTGGAGCTGAGTAACCTGGGCCTGCAGATCGTTGATCTTCTGCATGAGCTCCTGTTGGGTCGGTTCAGCGTAAGCGGCGGCGGTGACCAGGCCAAGGCCCGCCAATGCACCAGTCCAAAGCAACTTGGACTTAAACATCATTGTCTCCTTCCGGAAAAATCCGAAATTGGCCGCGGCATCACGCGACGCCGACAACCACAACGAGCGATTACAATCAGCATCGGCCTATCGAGGCCAACCGCCGCCGCCAGAGTTGCTCGACACACTCGGCGTTCGGCACAATCAGGGAAGTCACCGGCCAACACCGCATTCACCAAGCCCGGGACGTCGCCGGAGCCCAATGAATACCAGGCGGCCAATGGCTCTTAACTATGCCCGGCGGAGTAGTTTGTATTTATTTAATAAGAAACGATGAATGTGGGATGAATATTTTAATAATGGTCATGGCAGGCCGGCGAATACATCCCGGCGCAAAAAATGACAGGCGCAAAAAACGACAGGCGCAAAAAACGACAGGCGCAAAAAACGACCCCGGGCCCGAATCTTGCGACTCGGGCCCGGGGTTGGCGTTGATCGATCTTCCGCAGATCGTGATTCGCGGCGTTGCCGTGTTGACGTCGCCAAAGCACGGCAGCCGGAGAAATAACGGACTCTTATCTTATATCCACAACTGGAACTGGGCACGGGCGATGAACTCGGCCTTGTCATTGGTCTGGGCCAGGACATCGCCATCGCCGTAGGCCGCTGGAGAGCCCTCAGGCAGGTAGCTGAAGTCCAGACTGAACTTGGCATGGTTGCCCCAGGAACCGTTCTCGCCGAGGTAATAGTTGACGCCGGCGCAGACCTCGTTGTAGTAGTTCTGGTTGTGATTGAGGGCCTTGATGTTGGCATCAAGGTACGTCCAGTCCCAACGGGTGAAGAGTTCCAGGTTATCTGTCAGCAGGTATCCCGCCTGAAGCAGGAAACCGAAGTTCTGGATGTTCCCTACTCCAACATTGCGCAGATCGATGTCGTTGCCAATGCCGGCGGCGTACAGGGACAGCTTGCCGTCCAGCGTGTTAAACTGGGCATCGGCGCTGTAGACGTATAGCATGGCATCGGACATATCGGTTACGTTGGCACCAAGTCCGAAGACCAGCAGATCCTGCTTGTCACCCTTGGCGGTGAAGCGGGTGGCGTCGTCCCAATCGCCGGTGACCTTGTAGTCAACGCGAGCGGAGGCACCCCAGTTGACCATCAAAGAAGCACCGGGAAGAATAACGCTGGTGAACGTGGGCGACTGGAAGTCGGTGTTGACGCTCTTGTCGCCATCGTCGAAGAACAACTGGGCATGCAGAGGGCCGTTGCCAACAAGGACCAACCCAGCGCCCTGGATGCGCGGGCCGATCATCCCGCCGCCGATGAGGGAGTTCATCAGCGAGCGCTCCACGCAGAGCGCGGCATAATCGCACATGTTCTCTTCCTTGGAGACAGGGTCCTTGAACTGGCCAAGTTTGACGCCCAAATCGCCGTCAGCGACGAGATTGTGGGCGAACACATACTGGGCATACATGTCATCCAGCACCGGCGACCCGGTTGTCTTGCCGGTGCTATACTGAACCTTGAAAGTCAGATCCTTGGTGAAGAGGTTGCCATCGGCATATAACTTGGTTCGGGAATTCTCAAAACCGTTGGCCTCGTTGGTGGAGACGCCTTTGCCGCCCTCTCGCCAGTTTCCGTCATAGCGGAACTGCCAGATCAAGCCGGGGTGGATCAACGAGCTACCATCCTCGGAGGCGAGGAAGAAGCCCATCTTGGTTTTGTCCCAGCCGGCGGTCACGCCGCCGCCATCGACGAGCATGCTGTGGCTGTCGGCGTCGTTGAGCACGCTGTTGACGGTGGCGTCAACGTCGCGGGCGTCAAGCTGGTGCTGCTGGGTAGCCTGATTCGACTGGAGTTGAGCAATCTGGGCTTGCAGATCATTAAGCTGTTTGGTGAGTTCCTGTTGGGTCGGTTCAGCGTACGCGGCGGCGGCGACAAAACCGAGGCCGACCAAGACACCCGCTAAAAGCAACTTGGAATTAAACATCTATCTCTCCTTCCGGGAACAAATCAAATTTGGCCGCGACATCACGAGACGCCAGCTAGCACAACGAACAATTAACGTAATCTTAATAACTGGCGGGTCGCACTGCAACAGCACGTCACAGGCGAATTTCAGACGGCAGGCGAGCAACGATTCGCCGGACATGGCCGAGGAAGGACGCATGATGCACCGTTGGCGTGGCCGCATCCAGGAGAGCAGGACAGCTTAGCAACGCGACCGGGCCCGAATCTTGCGATTCGGGCCCGGGGGTTAAGCGTTGATATATCCACGGCAACTCGTGATTCCCAATCCCGGGTTGAGATCAACACGGCGATGAGGGCATCGAGCCGACGTTTAGATCCACAACGTGAACTGAGCGCGGAGCATCAACTCGTTGCCATTGTCGTTCGTCTGTTGGAGAACGTCGCCGGTTGCGAAGTTGATCGGGGAGCCCTGCGGGAGATACGTCACGTCAAGCGTGAGCTTGGCATGGTTGCCCCAAGAGCCATTGTCGCCCAGGTAGTAGTTGGCGCCAAGGGTCACTTCATTGTAGTTGGCGACATCACCAACCACGCCGGTGAAGTCGGCGTCAAGACGGGTCCAGTCCCAACGACCGAACACTTCGATATTGTCGGTCACCATGTAACCAGCCTGAACCAGGAAGCCGTAGTTGGCCAGTTTGCCGTCACCATTAATGGAGACATTGCGGAGATCGGCGTAGTTGCCAACAAAGGCGGCATACAGAGAGAGCTTGCCATTCATGGTGTTGTACTGGACATCGCCGGTGTACAGGAACGCATAGGCGTTGTCCAATTCGGTCACGTTGCCGCCGAGGCCGACAACCAGGAGGTCCTGCTTGTTGCCCTTGGCGCTGAAGGCATCGGCGTCTTTCCAGTCGCCCATGACCTTGTAGTCCACGCGAACCGCAGCGCCCCAATTGGAGCTGACGGTGCCGGAAATATTGGCAAAGTTGAGGGTCTTGACCTGCTGGAAGTCGGTGTTGGCGCTTTGGCCGCCATCATCGAAGGCCGCGGTCACATGCAACGGGTTGTCATTGCCGGTCAGGAGCACTTCAACGCCCTGAACGCGGGGGCCGATTAGGCCGCCGCCGATGAGGTCGTTAAGCAGCGAGCGCGCGGCCACGAGCTGCACAGCCGAGTTGGCATCGCCGATGAACTGTTCCTTGAAGACCGGGTCCACAAACTGGCCACCCTTGACGGCCAAGTCACCGCCGCAGACGCCATGTGCGAACACATACTGCACATACATATCGGTCAGGTTCGGAGAACCGCCGACGGCACTGTCATAAAGGATCTTGAAGGTCAGATCCTTGGTGAACAGGCTGCCGCAGACGTAGGGTTCGAGAACGCTGTTCTCAAAACCGACGGCGGAGTCGGTAGTGCTCTTCTCCTGTTGTCGCCAGTTGTCAACCTGGCGGAACTGCCAGATGAAGCCGGGATGGAGCATCGAGCTGCCATCCTCGGAGGCGATGAAGAAGCCCATCTTGGCCTTATCCCAACCGGCGGTCACGCCGCCGCCATCGACGAGCATGCTGTGGCTGTCGGCGTCACTGAGCACGCTGTTGACGGTGGCGTCAACGTCGCGGGCGTCAAGCTGGTGCTGCTGGGTGGCCTGATTCGACTGGAGCTGAGTAACCTGGGCTTGCAGATCATTGATCTTCTGCTGAAGCTCCTGTGCGGTCGGCTCAGCGTACGCGGCGGCGGTGACCAGGCCGAGGCCCGCCAATGCACCAGTCCAAAGCAACTTGGACTTAAACATTATCGATCTCCTTCCGGAAAAAAATCCGAAATTGGCCGCGGCGTCACGCGACACCGTCAACCACAACGAGCAATTACAATTAGCTTCGGCCTGTCGAGGCCAACCGCTGACGCCAGAGCTGCTCGGAACACTCGGCGTTTCTCACAGTCTATTTAGGCCCGGCAGGGCTGGATTCAGAGGCTACTGAAACCAGATGTCTGCCGGAAAGCCAACGGCTTATACTGCAAATCGACCAAAAAGTTAAGGCTTGATTAATAAAAAGACAGCGTAAATTTTGCGTTGTCTTTCTGTCAAGTCTGTTCACATAGCGCTTACAATCGGTTCACTATTGGCTAATAACGGCCAATTTGAGGGGGAGTATTAACCGAAATGTCGATCCTTGTCCAGAGGTACTTGCTACATCGACAGTCCCACCGTGAACTTGGGCCACATGCTTGACTATGGAAAGACCAAGTCCGGTCCCGCCAGCTTCCCTTGATCTGGACTTGTCCACTCGGTAAAATCTCTCAAAAATACGCGGTAAGTCCTTGTCAGATATACCGATACCGTTGTCTGATACTTCCACAACGAGAAATTTGCCCTCTTCCTTTGCGGAAATTTTAATTATACCTTTCGCAGGAGTATATTTTATTGCGTTATCAATAAGATTTGCAATAGCCCTCTCTATATAATCGGCGGCAGCCAGGATGGGTGGCAGGCTGGGCGGGATTTCTTGAATGAATTGTTGCTGCTTCCGCTGGGCGACTGGCAAGAGCAGGTCGCAGGCACGCCGGATCAAGGGGCTCAGGTCGGTGGGAACGCGCCGGGTCAACCCGTACTGGCTCTCCAGGCGGGACAATTCCAGAAGATCATCGACCAGATTGGTCAGTTGGTCAGTGTGCTTCTCAATAGTGGCCAAGTACTGTGGTCCGCGCTGGGGATCGGCAAGGGCGCCATCGCGCAAGGTTTCGGCAAAACCCTTGATAATGCTCAACGGGGTCCGCAGTTCGTGCGACACGTTGGCCACAAACTCTTTGCGCAGATCCTGATACTGAACCGACTGGGTGGTGTCGTGGGCGACGATGACCATGCCCTCGGCATTTTTTTGCAGAGGGAAGGTGCAAATGGTGATTTCCAGGTGCCGGGCGTTTATGGGACCAATGACAAAGGTCTTGCTCCCGGCAACGGCAAGGGAATCGGCGGCTCCCTTGATGACGTCATCATTGCGGACCACCTCCCACAAGAATTTGCCGGTGGCGGCATCTGCAGCGAAACCCAGGAGCGTGGCGGCGGCCCGGTTGACCATGAGAATGCGCTGCTGCCGGTCGGTGGCTATGACCCCCTCGCTCATGCTGGCCAGGATGGTCATGATCTGGGCATTTTCCTCTTTTCCGCGTGCCAGAAGGCGCTGGATGGATTCGGCCATGGAATTGAGGGCTGCGGTGAGCAAAGTGATCTCTTCATTGCCGGCGCTGCGGCGCGGAATACGGCGGTGCTCGACCTCGCCGCGGGAAAGAGCTTCGGCGAAGCGCGTGATGTGGACCAGCGGTTCGGCCTGGCGGCGGGCGAAATAGAATGATCCGCCTGCGGCCAGAATAAGGGCCGCGATGGTCATAAAAGCCATCCCCTCATAAAGGTCGTACACGTCACGATTGAGGTCCGACAGGTGCATGGCCACGCGGAGAAAATATTTATGTCCGGGGCCGGAATCCGCCGGGGCGGCAACCGCTATGGAACGGGCCAGATACAACATGTCGCGCTTGAGGGTGTCGCTGCGCCGGATCTCCCAGCCTTCGCCGGTGGCGGCGGCGGCAATCACCTCGGGACGCTGGCGGTGGTTATCCATGGTGGCCGCCCTGGCTTCGGTATCGGCAATCACCTTACCGTCGGACTCGATCAAGGTAATGCGGCAGTCGATCTGGCGGGCCAGACGGGAAATCATATCCGCAAGTGCGCCGGCCGGGTCCCCGGCGGCCAGCGGCCCGGCGATGGCCTGTTCAAGAGCGTGGTTGGTATCGCGCAAAGCCAGGCAGGTCCGCTCTATGTAGCTTTGCCGCAGACAGGCTGCGGCATAAAGCCCAATCGCCGCGCTAATGGCAACTATCAACAGAAGGTAGGAAAGGAACAAACGCCGAAAGAAAGGACTGGAAAACACGGTTGGTTCCTCCGAGATGTATTGCGTCCGGGACAGTTGACCTTACAATTATCAAAGTTCATTCAAAAGACAATGATACCTTAATTTTTCTGGAGTCAATGCGATGTTTAATCTGCTGCCCAGGGACACGGTATTCTTCGATCTGTTCGAGGGACTGGCGCGCCACGGTATCAATGTGGCCCAGTTCCTCAAGGAACTGGCGGAGAAGTTTCCGGCGGTAGATGGCCAGATTCAGCGCATCCGCGAGGCCGAACATAAAGCCGACGACCTGGCCCACACCGCCCTGCATCGGCTGGACAGCACCTTCATCACGCCCTTCGACCGCGAGGACATCCACACTCTGGTCCGGGAACTCGACGACATCGTCGATAACGTGGATGCCCTGGCCAAACGCCTGCACCTTTACCACGTCACGGCCATCGAACCCCTGTTCATCAAACAGTGCGACGTGCTGATCGCGGCCACCACCGCCCTTAGCGCCGCCGTACACCAGTTCCGCAAATCCCGCAAACTCTCGGAGTTGAGCCCGCTGCTCATCGAAGTACATCGTCTGGAAAACGTCGGCGATGATACCAACCATGCGGCGATTTCCAAGCTTTTCGATGGCACGCACGACCCACTGCACGTCCTGCGCTGGAAAGAATTCTACGACTACATCGAAACCGCCATCGATGGCTGCGAAGATGTGGCCGACACCCTGGAGCGGATCGTTCTGAAAACCGGTTGAGAAAGGCGCCCTTTCGATACCATCACCCTGACTTTCTATTTGCAAGGGAACTTTAATGACCATGCCGATTCCCTCCATCGCCTTCAGTTGCATCGCCTCCGGCCAGAGCGCTGGCCACGCGGCGCTGCCGCTGATCCTGCTCATTATTTTCGTAGCCCTGGTGTTCGACTTCCTTAACGGTTTTCATGACGCGGCCAATTCGATCGCCACCATCGTTTCCACGCGCGTGCTGACGCCGTTCCAGGCCGTCTGCTGGGCAGCCTTCTTCAACTTCGTGGCGGCCTTCACCTTCGGCACCGGCGTGGCCAAGGCCGTGGGCACGGGACTGGTGGATGCGCGAATCATCGATATCTACGTCATCCTGGGCGGACTGATGGGGGCCATCTCCTGGAACATCATCACCTGGCTGCTGGCGCTTCCCACCAGTTCTTCGCACGCCCTCATCGGGGCCATCGGCGGCGCCGCCATCTGCAAAAGCGGCTTTCACGTGATCCTCTGGCACGGCTGGCTGCCCATCCTGCTGTTCATCGTTCTTTCGCCCCTGATCGGTTTCTGCCTGGGGGTGATCAATATGGTCGCGGTCTCCTGGATATTCCGCCGGTCCACGCCTCACAGGGTCGATTCGCTATTCCGGCGGCTGCAATTGGTCTCCTCGGCCGTATACAGCCTAGGGCACGGGAGCAACGACGCACAGAAGACAGTGGGCGTCATCGTTATGTTGCTCACCGCCGCCGGCTTCGGTATAGGCGGCGCCGGACGCGATTGGACCCATTGGGGCTCGTTATCCCTCCCCTGGGCCCATCACGAATACGGCATGCCCATCATACTTACCTGCAATGCGGCCATCGCCCTGGGCACGATGTGCGGCGGATGGCGCATCGTCAAAACCATGGGGTCGGGCATAACGCGCCTGGCCCCGGTCGGCGGTTGCTGCGCCGAGTTGGCGGCGGCCGCCACTATCATCGGAGCGACCCTGGGCCAAGTTTCGATCTCGACCACTCACGCGATAACCGGCGCGATCCTGGGCGTGGGAACAACTAAAGGCGTCCGCGCGGTGCGTTGGATATGGGGCCAACGGATCGTGACGGCGTGGATTCTGACCATCCCCTGCTCGGCGTTCATCGCCGGCATCACCTACACCATCATTCACTTCCTGATCGAGCCGCTGTTCTCTTAGAATCTATCTCCGAACCCAATGACTCCGCGACGGGTCGGCAATGGCCCAGATGCGAGGCGGAGGATCGAAGCGTATCTGACAGTGGACGATACGTTGAGGTCCGACAACCAAGCCGATGGGCCATTCCCGGCCCACTCTCCGGGCGATGCATCTTGCGCCCGCACTCGTCGTCGTTCCTCCTCGCCGTATCTCTCCATTGATACGCCTCGTCGTCGCTCCTTGATTGCAGGCGAAATATGC
>Ga0316217_10000904_pt1 | contig 40128 bp, 31 predicted proteins | sample 1anoAmetaG_FD_203633 | JGI IMG/M metagenome (GOLD analysis project Ga0316217, IMG submission 203633) | Freshwater microbial communities from Trout Bog Lake, Wisconsin, USA - 1anoA | ecosystem: Environmental > Aquatic > Freshwater > Lake > Hypolimnion/Profundal zone | place: USA: Wisconsin...
AGCACGGCCGCTGTGGCACTGGCGGTGCCAAAGGAGCGAATCTGCTCGAGATCGGAGGCCCGGTAGCCGCGTCCGTTGGTCTCGACTCCTCCACGAGCCTGTAGATTTTCCAATTCGCTGAAGCGCTTGACCATGGCGAGAGAAAGAAACAGAAAGATGGAGAAACCGGCCAGCCAGGGGGAAATCATTGTTCCTGAAGCCGCGCCGCCGGCCAGCAGGCGGAGGGTGTACAAGCCGGAGAGCATCAGTACGTCAACCAGCGCTACCTGCTTGAAATACAAGGAGTAAGCAAGCGTAGAGATAATATAGATAGCGAGCCACAGAGTAAATTGATGGGGCAGATGAGGCAGCAAAGATCCCGCGGCGGCTAAGAGTGCAACTGCAAGAACGAGCCCGCTGGAGACCTGCAGATCGCCGGCGGCGAAGGGACGAGAGCGCTTGCCCGGATGGTTGCGGTCGCTCTCGATGTCGAGCAAGTCGTTGAAGATGTAGTTGGCCGAAGCCATGAAACTGAAACAGAAAAAGGCAGTGACGACCGCGCCGATGGATTCCGGGCGGAGCTTGTGGGAGAGCAGGAGCGGCGCCAGCAGGAGAATATTTTTGGCCCACTGATGAATGCGAATCGCCTTCAGCAGGGTGCGCGGCAGAGGCTGTTTGTCCCTAAAATTCAGCGCGACCGAGATGCGGCGCAGGCGCAATGCAAGGCGCAGGCCGAGGGTGGGGTTGGCCAGCATGGCGAGGTGAGCGCCGGCCAGCAAAGGCAAGTCGGCGCGGGAGTCGCCGATGTAGTCGAATGAACCGAAGCGAGCCTTGATGCTCTCCAGTTTTTTTACGTTGGTGAGGTTGGTAATGCCGTCAGAGGCCAGGACTCCGGCAAAGATTCGCAGGTGCGCTGCAACACGTTCGGCGAGTGAATCATCGGCTCCAGTCGCCAGGTAAATTTGCCGTCCGGCGCGATGCTGGCCGCGCAAATAGTGAAGAACTTCGGCGTTGTAAGGCAGCAAAGCGGCATCGAGCGGGGCGCGGCTGGCAACCTCGGCCTTCAGGCGGGCGCGCCCGCCGGCCAGCCACAGCCCAAGTTGCCAAAAGCGGGCGGGATTTCCGCGCAGGAACCGGCAAGCCGCGTCGAAGAGCGAATCGGACTTGATCAGCGTGCCGTCCAGATCGACGCACAACGGGCGCGAACCATCGTCAGGAGCGGCAGTTTCGGGATTCAAGAGCAAGATGTCCTCGTGGAGCCGGTGAGACAAAGCCGCCGCGGAACTGCTCCCTGATCCATCCTTTGCGAAGCAGTTCTTTGTTCAACACGACTTTGTATAAGTTCAGGGATAAGTATAGCGTCAAACCACGATCTTCAGGCCCTGGCAGCACGTGTGCAGAACTGCTCGATTCGCTTACAATGGTTCCGTCTCGCATTCATCGGGATAGCGGTTTTCAGCCGGCGATGCGAGAGCCATCTGACTATGGATGCCATCCGGGCGGACGAAACCTTTAAGGTAACTCAAACGTCCGTAGAAACGAAGGCGGGCAGAGTGATTTCTACCCGATACTGCTACACGGGCACCCCTGTTTTTGCGGGTCATCACACAAGAAAAAACGACGGGAATTGAAATTATGTCTATTGAAGGCACTCCGGAGAGCTCTTTGGCCGCAGGCGGCCTCGATCAACAACCTAACGCGCCCAGGCATCCCTGGGTGCGCATCGTTGTGTATTTAGTGCTGATAACCGCGCTGGTCTTGATCACGTGGCGGATCTACGTGAACAAGAAAGCCAATGAGAAACAGGCCGAAAGCCAGGTGGCAGCGCTGGTAAACAGGCCGGTTCCGGTGCAGGTGTCCGCCACGGAGCAAAAACCGATGCCGATATTTCTGACGGCGCTGGGCACGGTTATGCCGTACATGAGCGTTACGGTAAAGGCGCGAGTCAGCGGTCAACTGGAGCCGGTGAAATTCACCGAAGGCCAGCAGGTAAAGCAGGGACAGACGATTCTGGTGGTTGATCCCCGGCCTTACCAGGCGGCGCTGGACCAGGCCAGGGGAACGCTGGCTCACGATGAAGCTCTGCTGAAAAATGCCAAGGCGGAGTTTGCCCGCTATAAAGCGCTCTATGACGCAGGCGTGACCTCGAAAGAGACGATGCAGGCTGATGAGGCGGCGCAGGGCCAGTATGAGGGAGCGATCGTTTCCGACAAGGCGGCTATCGAGACCGCCCAATTGCAACTGGAATGGTGCACAATTCAGTCGCCCATCAGCGGCAAGATCGGCTTGCGTCTGGTGGATCCCGGCAACATCATCACGGCAAACACCACTAACCTGGTGATCATCAATCAAATTCAGCCCATCGCGGTTTATTTCACTCTGCCGGAGAGCCAGCTTCCCCCGGTGTTGCAAAAACTCGGAGCGGAGAGGCGTTTGGCCGTGGACGCGTACGACCAGGGCGACACGGTTAAATTGGCCAGCGGCTATCTGCTCACCGCGGACAACCAGATAGATACGACAACCGGAACCGGCAAGCTGAAGGCGGTCTTCGACAATCAGAATCAGGCGCTGTTTCCAAACCAATTTGTCAACATCCACCTGGTAATGGAAGAACGGACGAATGCGCTGGTGGTGCCTTCAGCGGCCATTCAGTCCGGTCTTCAGGGATCGTATGTCTGGGTCGTGGATCAGGCAGACGCACAGGGCAATGGAATCGCCAAAATCCAGCCTGTGAAGATTGCTTTGGCCGAGGGACAGGTAACGATTATTGACGATGGCCTGAAGCCGGGACAGAGCGTTGTGGTGGATGGAGCGGACCGGCTGCGCGCCGGGCAGATAGTGACAGCCAGCGTGGCTCATCAGCGCGGCCAGGGCGCAAAAGGGCAAGGTTCGAATCAGCCCGGCGCCGGATCGCCGGCAAATGCAGCGAGTGCAGCACAGCATGGCGCAAACCAAAATGATAAGAGGAACAAGCAGTGAGCCTCAGCCCTTCCCGGCCATTTATTCTTCGCCCGGTAGCGACCTCGCTGCTGATGGCGGCTATTCTGCTGGCAGGCTTCGTGGGCTACCAGCAGTTGCCGGTCTCCGCCCTGCCCGAGGTGGATTACCCCATCATCCAGGTACTCACCTTTTATCCCGGCGGCGGGCCGGAGGTCATGGCCTCCTCGGTTACCGCTCCCCTCGAGCGGCAGTTCGGACAGATGCCCGGTCTCAAGCAGATGACCTCGGTCAGCTCGGGCGGCGGCTCGGTCATCACCCTTGAATTTAACCTCGACATGAGCATCGACGTTGCCGAGCAGGAGGTACAGGCGCAGATCAACGCCGCCAGCAGCTTTTTGCCCGCCGACCTGCCCAACCCGCCCATCTACAGCAAGGTCAACCCTGCCGACGCGCCCATCCTGACCCTGGCGCTTACCTCTGACTCGCTGCCCCTGGACAAAATCGAGGACGCCGCCGACACGAATCTTGCGCAGAAGATTTCGCAGGTAACGGGTGTAGGACTGGTCTCGATTGCCGGCGGGCAAAAACCGAGTGTGCGCATTCAGGCCAACCCTTCGCAACTGGCCGCTTATAACCTGAGCCTTGAAGACCTGCGCACTGCCTTGGCTGCGGCGAACGTGGACCAGGCCAAGGGCACGTTGAACGGCACCCGCCAGTCGTATACCATCGGCGCCAATGATCAGTTGCTTTCCAGCGCCGACTACAAGCCGGTGATTGTGGCTTATCGCAACGGGGCCGCGGTGCGCGCCTCCGATGTGGCGCTGATTGTGGATGCCGCGGAAAACTCCCAGCAGGCCGCCTGGATGGATCGCCAGCCCGCGGTCATCGTCAACATCCAGCGCCAGCCCGGCTACAACATTATCAAGGTGGTAGACAGCATTAAAAAGCTGCTGCCGCAGTTGCAGACTGCGCTGCCGGCCTCCGTGCAGGTGAAGGTGCTCACCGACCGCACCACCACCATTCGCGCCTCGGTGCGCGACGTGGAATATGAGCTGATGCTGACGATCGCATTGGTCGTCATGGTCATCTTCCTTTTTTTGCGCAATCTGGCGGCCACCATCATTCCCTCGGTCGCCGTGCCACTTTCCATTGTCGGCACCTTCGGCGTAATGTACCTGCTGGGCTACAGCCTGAATAATTTAACACTCATGGCGCTGACCATCTCGACAGGATTTGTGGTGGACGACGCCATTGTGATGATCGAGAATATCTCGCGCTTCATTGAAGAGGGCATGAGCCCGATGAAGGCGGCGCTCAAGGGCAGCGAACAGATCGGCTTCACCATCATGTCGCTGACTGTTTCGCTGATCGCGGTGTTGATTCCGCTGCTGTTCATGAGCGACGTGGTGGGCCGGCTCTTCCGCGAGTTCGCCATCACGCTGGCGGTCACCATTCTGGTTTCGGCGGTGGTCTCGCTGACGCTGACGCCAATGATGTGCTCGCGCATTCTTCAGGATAAAAAAACCGCCAGGCAGACGCGCTTCTATTATTGGTCGGAGAAGGTCTTCAACGCCATCATCGCCGCGTATGGGCGCACACTCAGCGTGGTACTGCGCTTTCGCTTCATCACGCTGCTGGTGACTATCGGCACGCTGGCGGGCACGCTGCTTCTTTACGTGGTGGTTCCCAAGGGATTTTTCCCGGTGCAGGATACGGGCGTAATTCTGGGCATCAGCGAAGCGCCGCAGACGGTCAGCTTTACCTCGATGGCGGAGCGCCAGCAGAAGCTGGTTGAGATACTCTTGCAAGACCCGGCGGTTGACAGCATTTCTTCGTTTATCGGCGTGGACGGAACCAACACCACGCTCAACTCCGGGCGCATTCAGATCAACCTGAAACCGCTCGAAGTTCGCAAAATGTCGGCAACGGAAGTGATTCACCGGCTGCAGCCGAAGTTACAAGGCGTGGAAGGCATACAGCTTTTCCTGCAGCCGTTGCAGGATCTGACGGTTGAAGATCGCGTGAGCCGGACTGAGTTTCAGTATTCGCTGGAAGATCCTGACCCGGTGGAACTGGCCAAATATACCCGGCTGATGGTCAAAGAGCTGGGTAAGGAAGCCGTGGTGACCGACGTGGCCAGCGACCTGCAGGACCAGGGGTTGGGCGCGCAACTGGTGATTGACCGCGACACCGCGGCCCGGCTGGGCATCGCGATGGCCGACGTGGACAACACGCTCTATGACGCATTTGGCCAGCGCCAGGTTTCCACCATTTTTACTCAGCTCAACCAGTACCACGTGGTGATGGAAGTGGGACAGAACTTCCAGACCGATCCCACGGTGCTCAACAATCTTTACGTCAAGTCGGGCAACGGCTCTCAAGTCCCATTGAGCCAACTGGCGCACTGGGTGCAGTCGAAGGCGCAACTTTCCATCGGCCACCAGGGCCAGTTCCCGTCAACCGTGGTGAGCTTCAACCTGGCGCCGGGCAAGGCGCTGGGCGATGCGGTCAAGGCTGTGAACGGTATCGAGCAGCGCATCCAGATGCCGGCCGCCATCAATGCCAGCTTCCAGGGAACGGCCGCAGCATTCCAGACCTCGCTCTCGAACGAGCCGCTGCTGATTCTGGCGGCGCTGGTCACCGTGTACATTGTGCTGGGCGTGCTGTATGAGAGCTATATTCACCCCATCACGATCATCTCCTCGCTGCCATCGGCCGGCGTGGGCGCGCTGCTGGCGTTGATGATTACGCACACCGAGTTCAGTGTGATTGCGCTGATCGGCATCATTTTGCTGATCGGCATTGTGCAGAAGAACGCCATCATGATGATCGACTTTGCCTTGCAGGCTGAGCGGCTGGAGGGGAAATCGGCTGAGGCCGCCATCTTCCAGGCCTGCCAGTTACGTTTCAGGCCCATCATCATGACCACCATGGCAGCCATGCTGGGCGGGTTGCCGCTGTGGCTGGGTGGAGGCGTGGGCGCCGAGTTGCGCAAGCCGCTGGGCATCACCATCGTCGGCGGACTGATCTTCTCGCAGGTACTCACTCTTTACACTGTGCCGGTAATTTACCTCTACTTTGACAAGCTGGCGCAGCGCCTAAAAGCAGGGAGCAGGGAGCAGGGAACAAGGATCAGGGAACGAACAGAAGAAATCGGCGTATAACCGGCGCCCCAGGCTTCGATTTTCAAATCCGGGGCGCCTCAAACTTCTAATAACATCCAGCTAATAGCTTAGAGCTAGAAGCTGAAAGCTAAGGTCCATGCATCTTTCCGCACCTTTTATTCAGCGTCCGGTGGCCACATCGCTGCTCAGCCTGGCCCTTTTGCTGGCCGGCTCGGTGGCTTACTCGCTTCTGCCAGTGGCCTCGCTGCCCAATGTTGATTACCCGGTCATCGGCGTGGGTGCGGGCATGCCCGGCGCGAGCCCGGAGACTATGGCCTCGTCGGTGGCCACTCCGCTGGAGCGGCAGTTCGGACGCATCGCCGGCGTCAATCAGATGACCTCGTCCAGTTCGCTGGGCTCGGCCTCGGTCGCCTTGCAGTTCGATCTCAATCGCAACATCGACGCCGCCGCCCGCGATGTGCAGGCCTCCATCAACGCTGCGCGCAGCCAGTTACCTTCTTACCTGCCGCAGAATCCCAGCTACCGCAAGGCCAATCCCGCTGAAGCGCCGGTTCTCATTCTCACCCTGACCTCCGACGTAGTGCCCAAGCGGCAGATCTACGACATGGCCGACTCCATTCTGTCGCAAAAGATCTCGCAGATTGCGGGCGTGGGCCAGGTCTTCGTCGGCGGAAGCTCCAGCCCCGCGGTGCGCGTCGAACTGAACCCCATGCAGCTGGGCGCAAACGGCGTCGGCCTGGAGGCGGTGCGCACGGCTCTCGCCAGCGCCAACGCCAACCGCCCCAAGGGCGCCTTTCAGGACGCATACCATCGCTGGCAGATCAGCGACAACGATCAGATCTTCAAGGCCGGCGAATACGCGCCTATCATCGCCGGCTATAACCCGCAGACCGGCGCGCCGGTGCGCATCTCCGACCTGGGCAGCGTTTCAGACAGCGTTGCCAACATTCTTACCGCGGGCGTAACGGGCAGCAACGGCCCCGACGGGCAGCGTGGCGTGTTGAAAGACGCCATCATGATCATCATCTTCAAGATTCCCGGCGCCAATGTCATTTCCACCGTGGATTCCGTGATGGCCGAGATGCCCCGCCTGCAAGCCGCTATCCCGCCCACCATCAAAATCGATGTGGCCGTTGACCGCACCACCGTCATTCGCTCCAGCGTGCATGACGTGGAGATCTCGCTGATGATCAGCGTGATGCTGGTGGTGCTGGTGGTCTTCCTCTTTTTGCGCGAGATTTGGGCCACCATCATTCCGTCTGTGGCCGTACCTCTCTCGCTGCTGGGCACCTTCGGCGTCATGTGGCTGCTGGGCTACACCATTGACAACCTTTCGCTGATGGCGCTCACCATCGCCACCGGCTTTGTGGTGGATGACGCCATCGTGGTCATCGAGAACATCACCCGCTACCTCGAAATGGGGATGCAGCCATTCGAAGCGGCCATGAAGGGCTCAAGGGAAATTGGATTCACCGTCCTCTCCATGAGCACCTCGCTGATCGCTGTCTTTACACCCATACTGCTGATGGGGGGCATCGTGGGCAAGCTTTTTCGCGAGTTTGCCGTCACCCTTTCGGTGGCTATCGCTGTCTCCTTGCTGGTTTCTCTCACTACCACCCCCATGCTCTGCGCCCGGTTTCTCAAGTCGCGCGATGAGAGCCGCCACGGCCGCATCTATCGCGCCAGTGAACGCGCCTTCCAGTGGATGCACCAGGAATACGCCACTGGCCTGCGCTGGGTGCTGCGCCACCAGTGGCTGATCCTGGGCGTGGTCATCGGCACGGTGGTTCTCAACATTTTTCTCTTCATCACCGTTCCCAAGGGCTTCTTTCCGCAGCAGGACACCGGACGGCTGGGCGGCAGGACCATGGCCGCGCAGGACATCAGCTTCCCCGCCATGCGCGACAAGCAGCGAGAGCTGGCGCAAATGGTGCTCGACGATCCTGCTGTTGCTACCGTAGCCGCCTTCGTAGGCGGCGGCGGGCCGGGCGGCGGCAGTTCCAATATAGGCAATATGAATATCGGGCTCAAGCCGCTCTCCGAGCGCCCCGGCCGCGTCTCCTCCGACGATGTGGTCAACCGCCTGCGCAGAAAGCTTACCAGCATCCCCGGCGCCATTCTTTATCTGCAGACGCAACAGGAGTTTCAGATGGGCGCCCGCGGCAGCTCGGCGCAATACCAGTACACGCTCTCGGACGAGAACATGAATGAGTTGAACACCTGGGTGCCGCAGATGCTGGCTCGCGCCAGGGCCATGCCGGAGCTGCGCGACGTCTCAACAGACCAGCAGAATCAGGGCCTGGCCGCCAACCTGGTCATCGACCGGGACGCCGCATCGCGGCTGGGCATCACCCCCGCGGCCATTGACCAGGTGCTTTACGATGCCTTCGGCCAGCGCGAAGTCTCCACCATGTACACGGCGCTCAACCAGTACTTCGTGGTGATGGAGGTGGACCCCCGGTACCAGCTCAGCCCTGATGCGCTCAACGGCATCTATATCAAGACCGGCACTGCTTCCGGAGCTACAACCGGCGCCGTCAGAACCGCGTCCACTGCCGCGACTGTTCCGGTTTTGCCTGCCAGCGGCGCCATGGTCCCGCTCTCCGCCATAGCCCGCTTTGAGCAGCGGCGCACCGCCCTGCAAGTCAACCATCAGGGCCAGTATCCGGCTGTCACTATCACCTTCAACCTGGCGCCCAATGTGGCCCTGGGCGACGCCGTCACCGCGCTGGAAAAGGCCCAGGCGGAGATGAATATGCCCTCTTCCATTCACGCCACTTTCCAGGGGACCGCGCAGGCCTTTCAGGACTCGCTCAAGAACGAATTCTGGCTCATCCTCGCCGCGCTCACCGCTGTCTATATCGTCCTCGGCATCTTGTATGAGAGCCTGATCCATCCGCTCACCATTCTCTCCACCATTCCTCCGGCCGGCGTGGGCGCCATCTTGGCGCTCATGCTGACGGGAAAGGACCTGAGCATCATCGCGCTGATCGGCGTCATTCTGCTGATCGGCATCGTGAAGAAGAATGCCATCATGATGATCGACTTCGCCCTCCAGGCCGAGCGCGACCAGGGATTGCCGCCCGTCGAGGCCATCTACCAGGCCTGTTTGCTGCGCTTCCGCCCCATCATGATGACCACTATGGCGGCTCTCTTCGGCGGGCTTCCGCTGGCCATCGGCATGGGCGTAGGCTCGGAGCTGCGCAAGCCGCTGGGCATCGCCATCGTCGGCGGGCTGATTGTTTCGCAGATGCTGACACTCTTCACCACCCCGGTTGTTTATCTGTTCTTTGACCGCCTGCAATGGCACGTGATGAGGCTGCACAAGATTGGCGCGGAGCTGGAAGAGGCGGGGGGAGATTGAAGGCAGGGACCAGGGGACTAAGGGACTAAGGGACCAGGGACCAGGGATTAGTTTCAGTCCAGATGGTACAGTCCAGGCGCGGGGATTCGAGCTATACTTCTTTCGGCGATTTATCGCACGGATTAGGCGCAATGAAGAAGCTCGATCTTAAAAAGCAATGGAAGCAACTTTACGGGGCGAAGGCGGGGGTGATCGCCGTCGTGGATGTTCCGCCGCTTGGCTGCCTGATGGTGGATGGCGAGGGCGACCCGAATATCGCGAAGGCATTTCAAGAGGCCGTTGACGTTCTCTATGCGCTCTCCTACACGCTGAAATTCACGCTCAAAAAAGGTCCGCGGGCCATCGACTATGGCGTGATGCCGCTGGAAGGGCTGTGGTGGGCCGGCGATCCGCGGAATTTTGGATGCACCGGCCGCATTGCCGACAAGTCCAAATGGAAGTGGACTGCAATGATTGTGCAGCCGGATGTTATTTCCCCAAAGGAAGTGGACGCGGCTTTCGACGAAGTGCGCAAAAAGAAAAATCCTGCCGCGCTCGACCGGGTGCGCTTTGAAACGCTGGTCGAAGGCGCATCGGCGCAGGTCTTGCACGTCGGGCCGTTCGCTGACGAGGGGCCGGCGATTCAGCGGATGCACGATTTTATTCATGCTGCCGGAAAGGAACTGCGCGGCAAGCATCACGAGATTTATCTGAGTGATCCACGCCGCACAGCGCCGGAAAAGTTGAAGACGATTTTGCGCCAGCCGATGGGGTAGCGGCCGGAGTTTGAAGTTGGCAGTAGAAATCTGTTTGCTCAAATGCAGATTCTTCGACTCACCACCCCAACCTCCACCCCACGAACGAAGACCTGTTCGCGGGGACTCAGGAAAGGCCAAAAGTACGCCTGGGGTCCCGTTCGCTCAGGCTGACAGGTCGAACAGGGATTGGAGTTTTAGATTCAGGACGCTAGGAGGCGCGGCTGTCTTCATCTTCAACGCGTCGCCGCCATTTCTTCACTTTGGTCCGATCGATCAGCTTCACCGGGTAATAGGCGTTGCGGACGTATTGCCTGACCATGCGATTGGTGTTGAAGAAGGAGCCGTTGAAGGCCAGGGTGGTACGCATCAAATGCGCCCACCGCTCGGGCGGGGCAAGATAGAGCGGAACTATCGCCGATTCGAGCTTCTTGTAAAGCGCGTCAGCTTCCGCCGCATCATCGGCTCCGTCTTCGATGGCCCATCCTGTGAAGCCCTCGATGCAGCCTTCGATCCACCACCCATCCAGAATCGACAGGCTGGGAACTCCGTTGAGCGCTGCCTTCATGCCGCTGGTGCCCGAGGCCTCGTAAGGCCGGCGCGGCGTGTTTACCCAGACATCGACGCCCGCGGTAAGCATCGCGCCCAGCTTCCATGCGTAGTCTTCCACGTAAACGATCTTCAGCATGTCATTCGACAGCCTGGCGGCATCCGCAACAACTTTTTGAATCAGCGCTTTTCCCGGACTGTCCTGGGGATGAGCCTTGCCGGCAAAAACAATCTGCAGGCCGCCGGCCTTGCCGGCAATTTCCAGCAGGCGCTTGGGGTCGGCTAACAGCAAGTTTGCCCTTTTATAGGTGGCGGCGCGCCGGGCAAAACCCAGCGTGAGCATCTTAGGGTTCAACACCGTGCCGGTGCGTTCGGCCACTTCAATGAAGAGGGCCGCCTTGTTGCGGGCGTGAGCCGCAATGATTTCCTTTTCCGGTACATCGATGGCGTTGCGAAAATAAACGTTGTCGCGCCTCCACGAGGGACAGTGCGCGTCCATCATTTTTTGAATCGGCTCAGAGACCCATGTAGGCGCATGAACACCGTTGGTAATCGAGTTGATCGTAAACTGGGGGAACATCGAGCGCGAAACCTTTGCATGCTGCATGGACACGCCATTGGCGTAGCGGGAAAAATACAATGCCAGCAACGTCAGGTTCAGTAATCCATCGTGAAAGCAGTCGTGCTTTTCCAGGCGCGCAGTCCGGTCGCCGCCGAGAATGCGAATTGCCTGTTCCCTGGAGAAACGGTCGTGTCCGGCCGGAACCGGGGTGTGGGTGGTGAATACGCACTTCTTGCGCACCTTTTCGATGTCCGTTTCCGTTGCCGCGCCCAGCGGTCCGCCGCCCAACTGCCGTTCCAGAAGCGCCAGCGTCAGCAGGGCCGCGTGGCCTTCGTTCATGTGGTAAACATTTACCCTGTAGCCCAGCGCGGGCACCATGCGCGCGCCGCCCATGCCCAGAATAATTTCCTGTTGCAGGCGGTAGTTGCTGTCGCCGCCGTACAGGTGATCGGTCAGGCCGCGATCCCAGTCGGAGTTTTCTTCCAGGTCAGTGTCCAGCAGATAGATGGGCACGATGTGGCCAAAACGGCCAACCAGGTCATAACGCCAGCAACGCACGGTCACAATCCTGTCTTCCACTGAAACCGTGACCCGCGCCTTCTCCTCGGTGCAGAAGTCGGCGGGGTTCCACGCTTGAATTTCTTCGTGCTGCACTCCGTGCGCATCCAGATGCTGCTGAAAATAGCCCTTGCGATGCGCCAGCGTAAAAGCGATCAGGGGAATGCCGAGATCTGCCGTGGAGCGCATGGTGTCCCCGGCGAGAACGCCCAGGCCGCCAGAGTAGGTGGGCATATCAGGGTTGATAGCGATCTCCATCGAGTAATATGCCACAATGCCGGAGCTGGGAAACGCTTCGTAAGAGAATGGCTTGGAAGATGTTGGCTGCATGGCTTTTATGTCTCCACGGCGCTTCAACCTTGGAAGCGGCGCACTGGGAATCGAGCATACGGATACGACCGGTCGGGCGCGAACGGTCCAGCCCAGCCTGATCGAGGCAAACTCCTGTTGATTTTAACAAGAAAAACCGGCGAGAACGGTGAGAACCGTGCCCCGGCCCTGTTACGTGAGTGTTACCGGAAACGCCAGTCGAGGGCGCTGAAGCCATTCACCGGCTCCAAGTCCATTGCTCTCAATCTTTCCGCTGTTTTGCCATGATTTCTTCACAACTCGCAGCCAGTCGCTGCCAGATTTCGCCGAGCCATGCCTCGTGCTCCGGCTTCATCAGGACCGAGCGCAGGCAAGTCACCAGTTCTCTTCCATTTGCGCCGTTGCCGCCCGCCGCAGGCTGAAACCAGCGCAGCGGCAACTGCACCAGGGCCAGATGCAAATCCCGCTCAGCGCACGCGGTAAAAATTCTTTGCGCCAGTTTGGAGGACTGATCTGAAGTTGCAGCCCTGACTTTCCACACAACGATATCCAGTTCAGGCGCCCCGGCCGCAAGCGGCTGGAAGCGCTCGGTTTTATTTTCTTTCAGCTTATGGTCCAACATCAGAGCCGCAGAGCGTCCCAGAGCCAGCCCTTGGGCAAACTCACCCTCCGGCGCCAGCGGCAAAAGCTGCTGCGTGGCCCACAGCGCCACCGCCGAAGCTCCGGCCCGCGAGCACTCCAGGCTGATTTCACCGAGGTGCAACTGCTTTGAAGTGAAGTAGGTATAGGGCGAATCGTGCTTGTAGAATCGCCCCACCGATGGATCGCGAAACAAAATGCACCCGCAGCCGTAGGGCTGCAAGCCGTGCTTGTGCGGATCAACAACAATGGAATCGGCCTGGTCTATTGCGTTGAAGGCTTGTTTTGCCGGTTCATCCAGCGCCTCGGAGATCAGCCGGAAGTAGCCACCGTAGGCACCGTCTACATGAACGCGGAAACCGTATCGCTCGCGCATCGCCAGAATCTCATCCAACGGATCAACCGCGCCGATGGCCGTGGTTCCCAGAGTGACCACCACCGTGCCCACATCGCCCTTGTGCAATTCATCCTCAAGAGCATCCAGGCTGATACGCCCGCGCAGGTCGGTTGCAACGGACGAGAAGTTCAGCTTGAGGACGGCGGAGATGCGCTGGTGGGTATAGTGCGCCTGCTCCGAAGCTACAACTCGTTTGCCTGGAGACAGTTGCCCGGCCACCCACAGCGCTTCCAGGTTGGCCATTGTGCCGCTGGAGGTCAGATGGCCCAGAAACTTCGTCCAGCCGAAGACGCCGGCAATTTCGCGAACGGCTTCAATCTCCATTACCGAACTGGCCCGGCCCCCGTCTCGCGCATGGTTGTTGGGGTTGATCTTCATGGCCAGGGCATAGGCGGCGCGCGCGACAGGATGCGGCGGCTTGAGCATTTGCCCGGCGTAAAGCGGATGAAAGTAGGGGTAGTTATCGCCCAAACGGAGCGCCACATCTTCCAGAACCCGCTCCATCGCCGCCGGGTCGGCAGCGGACCCAAACGCGGGGCTGGCAGGCGGCAGGGTCGCGAACTGCTTCTCCAGCAATTCAGCAGCGCGCATCAACAGCTCTGGAACGGGATCATTTGGCATGATAACCTCCTGCCGCAACAAAGATAGACCTCGGTGTTAAGGCTTCTAAGTTCAATGAGTTCCGAAAGCGAAACCGAATAAGAAAACGGACCGATGGGACAATTTTCGCACATTTTCAGAAAAGGGATGTTACACTACGTCCAGCGTTAGACCGAAGCGGGCGTGAGCAGTACTCGCCCAACAGCAAGATTCTGCCAGTGGTCGCCTCGATTCATCCAGCGCAATTCAATTCAGGAAACACGAACACAATGGAACAAGGTACCGTGAAGTGGTTTAATGACGCGAAGGGCTTCGGCTTTATCTCGCGCCAGAACGGCGAAGACGTCTTTGTGCACTACTCTGCAATCACCTCCAGTGGTTTCAAGAGCCTGCAGGAAGGTCAAGCCGTGCAGTTTAACGTGGTGAAGGGGCCCAAGGGATGGCAGGCTGCCGACGTGCAGCCGCTCTAAAACCCACCGGCCGGATTCCGGCAGAATCTAGCAAACTCAAGCGAGGGTTGGGAGCTTTCCCAGCCCTCGTTTGCATTTTTGCGAGGAGATTTGCGGGCGTACGGGAAGGAGAGGCCGGGATATGTAGCAGGCGCGTGAGACGTTGGGCAGGTTTCCACGCTGGTGTAGTCCCGAACGATGGGTGCTTTTGCGCGAGGTTCTTAGTGGTTCCGAGAGGAATCGCGTGTTAGCATGAACCGTCATGGGCATCATAGCGAGGGTATCGCCAGCCAAAGCAGGCTGCAACGCGGAGTGGTGGACGGAGCGGCTTGCGTGGCCGGTGATCGCGGCAGCGGTCATCCGCATGGCGCTGTTGAGCGTCGCGCTGATCCGCAACGGAAGCAGCATCCTAATCCAATCGGATACCTTGAGTTATCTGGAACCGGGGCGGAACTTGCTGCTGCACGGCCGTTTTGCAGCCGACGGCGTGCCGGATCTGGTGCGCACACCGGGCTATCCGCTTTTTCTTGCCTTCACCAGCCTGGCCGGATTGCCCGCGGCGGCAGTGGCGAACGTGATTCTCTCGGTTTTATCCGTGGTTCTGGTTTGGAAACTTGGGCGAACGGTCTTCGGCGACGAGCGTATTGCGCTGGGTGCAGCCTGGATCTTCGCGTTCGAGCCGGTATCGGTGGCATTCTCGGTGACGCTTTTGTCTGAGGCGCTGTTTCTGGCACTGCTTTTGTTGAGCCTGGAACGGCTGGCGGCGTTCCTGCGCGGCCGGCGACTGAAGGTTCTCGCGGAGTCGGGAATCAGCCTTGCAGCCGCAACCTTGGTGCGGCCCGTGTCCTATTACCTGCCGATTGTGCTGGCATTGATGTTGTTTTTGCTCTATGCCCGCATCCCAACTTTGCGCTGGAAGGCGCCGGCCGTGCTTCTGCTAAGCGCGCTGCCCTGGTTGGCCGTCTGGCAGACGCGCAATTGGGTGGAAACGGGGTATGGCGGGTTATCGAGTATCCGGGAAGTAAATCTATATTTCTATTGCGCCACCGACGTGCTTGCCCGCGTGGAGCATCGCTCGGCCGCCGATGTTCGCCAGACGTTAGGGTATACCGTATTTGCAAATCACAACGGGCAAGCTTATCTATACAGGAACTATCTTGAGCGGCACGCGGAGCAATCTGGCTGGAGCCAGGCACAGCGGCTGTCTTTTATGAACGCCGAGGCGATGCAGGTGATCCGCGGGCATGAGGAAATTTTTCTGCATTCGAGCCTCGCCGCATTGTTCAAGCTGGTCTTCGAGCCGGGGGCGGCACATTTTGATCGAATGCTGTTTCCTGAACTCACCACGCACACGGCCGGCGTTATTCTGGAGCGGGGAATAATACAAGGGGTAAATGCGCTGCTGAAAACCTATCCCTGGGCATTGGTGGAGAAGATCGCGTTTGAGGTTGTACTGCTGGGGCTATATCTTTTTGCGGTGCGGGGCGCGTTCCGCGGCGCGATGCACCGGGATTGCTTTTGGTTTCTGTTGGGAATCGCTGTTTACTTTCTTGCCGTCTCGGCGGCGGGCGGAGCCGCGGGAGCGGATGCGCGCTTAAGACTGCCGCTCATGCCGATTGTGTGCCTGCTTGCGGCGGCGGGAATCTGGCGCCCGCGAACAAAACCGGCAATCGGGATTTGACGGTGACGCCGGATGTATCCTCAGTATGATCGTAAGAAGCGCCGCTCTGGATTTTTCTAACAGGGAAAATCGAGAGAAGTTTGGCGCTTCTGCTGGAATTGGCGAAGCCGTCAGCGCGTCGTCCGATCTCCGCAGGACGAATTACCAAGAAGGTAAGAATCTATTGGCGACAGCGATCATCATCGGAGCGGGCCCTGCCGGGCTTACGGCGGCAATCGAGTTGCAGCGCAATTCGGAAATCAAGCCGATTATGATCGAGGCGGGAAAGCAGGTGGGCGGCATCTCGCGGACTGTCCGGTATAAGGGCAACCGGCTGGATATCGGCGGCCATCGCTTTTTCTCCAAGTCTGACCGGGCGATGCACTGGTGGCTGGAGATGATGCCGGTGGAGGGCGGCTCCGGCCTGGATGGCGAGCTGCGTTACCAGGGCCAGCGGCGCGATCTGCCCAGGGCTGCGGCCGCTGGCGATCCCCAGACAGAGGATCTGGTGATGCTGGTTCGCCAGCGCAAGAGCCGCATCTATTTTCTTCGCCGCTTTTTCGACTATCCCATCAGCCTGACCGCGGCAACCTTCAGGAATCTGGGTCTTGTTCGCACCTTTCGCTGCGGCGTCAGTTATATGCGCTCGGCGCTGTTGCCGCAACGCGATGAACGCACCCTGGAAGATTTCATTATCAATCGCTTTGGAAAGCAGCTTTACCTGACATTTTTCAAGTCGTACACGGAGAAGGTATGGGGCGTGCCGTGCAATGAGATCAGCGCGGAGTGGGGCGCGCAACGCATCAAAGGGCTTTCGCTCAAGGGCGTGGTGATGCACTTCCTCAAAAAGACCTTTGGACGGAAGCAGAGCGGCGGTATTGCGCAAAAGAAGACAGAGACCTCGTTGATTGAAAAGTTTCTCTATCCAAAATTTGGTCCCGGCCAGCTTTGGGAACATGCGGCTGAGCGTATTCGCGCGGGCGGCGGAGAAATTCATTTCGGCGTGAAGATCGACCGCATCACAATTGACGGCAACAAGGTGGTCTCGGTCGAGGGGCGCAATGAGGCAGGAGAGCCAGTCAGTTTTGCGGGCGACTATTTTTTCTCGACCATGCCGGTGCGCGACCTGGTGCGAGGTCTTTCATCGCAGGTTCCCGCCGAGGTCGCCGAGGTTGCCGAAGGGTTGATGTATCGCGATTTCATCACCGTCGGCCTGCTGGCCAGCAAGCTTGCCGTTACAGAAAAGGACGGCTCTCCGCTCAAAGACAACTGGATCTACATCCAGGAGCCGGACGTGGTGGCCGGACGGCTGCAAATCTTCAACAACTGGAGCCCGTGGCTGGTTGGCGATCCTGAAAAGGTTTGGGTTGGCCTGGAGTATTTCTGCAATGATACTGACCCGTTGTGGCGTCTGTCGGACGGGGAGATGGCGAGGCTGGCTATTGCGGAGATTGCAAAGATTGGGATTCTCAAGGCGGAAGATGTTGAAGACTCTATTGTTGTACGGGTTCCCAAGACGTATCCCGCTTACTTTGGCAGCTACGACCGCTTCGATGTGATTCGCAATTATCTCGATGGATTTGAGAATCTATTTTTGGTGGGCCGCAACGGCATGCACAAATACAACAACCAGGACCACTCCATGCTGACCGCGATGACCGCCGTGGAAAATATTGTCAACGGCGTCACAACCAAGGACAATATCTGGGCCATCAATACGGAGATGGAGTACCACGAGGAGAAGTCAACCGGGGAAAGAAGTGGCTCAGTTTAACCGCCAGAAGGCGGCGTTGAGTACGGAAGCAAAACTAACCCAGGCCCAATACGGCGCCATCAACCAGGCCGCACCCGGCGCCACGCGGCCAAAGATCAGGGTTGTGGCGCCAATTGCAACCCACAGGGCCACCACTTCTACCAGCGCGGCCCCGATAGCGTGTTGGCGGAAGAAGATCAACGGCCAGGCGAAGTTCAATCCGAGTTGAATAAGGAAGAGAATCAACCCCCATGTGCGTAGCGGCGAGGGAGCAGATTCCCAGGCCTGCCACGCGGCAATCGCCATCATTGCGTAGAGCAGAGTCCAGACGGGGCCGAAAATCCAGTTCGGCGGAGCAATTGCCGGCCTCGCCAGCGTCCGGTACCATCCGGGAATTTCGGCCGCTGTCCAGCGGCCGCTGAAGCCAGCGACTGCAAAACAAATCCCCAACCAGCAAACTAGCGAAATCCAGCGCATTCCGGCCTTTCTTTTCCTTCAGAAATCATTTTGCTGATAGGACAAAGATACGCCGAAACGCGCTGTCTTATCACCAGTATTGCCTAGCGGCAGAGTTCAATTCGCCGCACGGTCCTTCATCAATGCGCCGCAGGCTGTGCTGGCGGCTTCTCAAACAGTTGCAGGTTTTCGCCTTTCCACACCATGGCAGAGTGGATGCGGTCGTAGCCGCTGGGGTGGTCGAAGAAGAAGTACTCCTCCACCGGGCCGGGCCGCATCTTGCGATACTCGGAGAGGTGAATGGCGGCCTGGGCAAAGCCGTCGGGCAGGCGTGCTGCGTTCAGGCCAAACATATCGGCTTCTTTTTCCTGCGTGCGCGTTTCCGTGTTCATCACCGGCGTGAGCACAAAGAAGAAGACGCCGGCCAGCAGAAAGACCAGCGGCAGCACGGCCGGATCGCTTACGTCGCGAATCTGCCAGCGCTCTCCCCAGCGGCCCAGAGCCCAGCCCAGCGACCAATACAAGCCGGCAAAGAAGATCACAATCACCACCGACATGAAGAAGATGCCCTTGGGAATGTGGTGCATCACGTAGTGACCCATCTCGTGGCCCATCACTGCCTGAATCTCTTCGGGCGAACCGCGGCGCAGCAGATTGTCGTTGAGCGTGATGCGCGTGGTGCCGGCAAAGCCGCTGACGTTGGCGCTCATGCGCGTGGTCTGTCGGCTGGCATCAATTTGATAGACATCGTTGGTAGGAATTCCGTTGGCGTGCGCCATGCGCAAGATCGGGACCGTAACCTTGGGATCGCTGAGCTTGGTGACCTTATTGAAGATCGGCTGCAGATAGACCGGGCCGATGGCCACTGAAACCATTGTCAGGCAAATCATCGCTATCGAGCCCCATAGCCACCAGGTGCGGGGAAGCTTGCGCACAATCGCCAACAATAAAACGACCGCGAGACCGCCCAGGATCAAGCCGATCAGCAAACCCTTGCCCTGATCGCCCATCCAGGGCCAGAAGCTCTGCGTGGCCAGGCCATATTTGTGCTCGCGTATATAGCCTTCATAAAAACCGAGAGGGAAGCCCAGCACTGAAGTCAGCACCAGATATTGACCCCAGTAGATAGCATCCTGCAGCCAGCGGAAGCGAGTGACACGCACAGCCAGGTCGCGCATTTTGGCGGACCAGCGCAGGTTCAGCAGGATGAGGCAGACCACCGCGGAATACAGGAAGTCCCAGAGGATCAGCCAATAGCCGCCCTCGAAATATGCGTTGGAACGGGCAGTGGCAGCGGGCGGAATCATTGCCAGATATGCTTCCGTGGCGGCATCAGCGTCAAAGTGCGCCGAGGGCTGAGCCGCGGCGGGAACCTGGGTGATGTCTACCGTAGGTTGAATTGCGGGTTGAGCCAGGGCAAAACCAAGGCCGAAGACCGCCAATACGACGAGGAGCGCAATGCTCCGAAAACGCGAAACCATAAGGAAACCTCATCCGTGAATTTTCTGCGCCCAGGGCAGGGGAAACACAAGGGCCACTTCATACAAGATAAGCCCTTAAAAGCAGTTACGCGCATTCGCGCACAATTGTTCCGGCCCTTTCGGTTATCCTGAAGAGTTGCCACGCAGCCAGACTACCCCGTGGCAGGAACCCCCAGGATGATTATGAGCAAACAAACGATCGCCGTACATCTGCCCGACGGAGCTATTCGCGAAGTACCCGCCGGGACAACTCCGCTTGAAATTGCCAACTCGATTTCGCCGCGATTGGCCGCGGTTTGCGTCGCCGCGCGGCTGATTCCGGTCAGCGGCGCAACCGCTGCGGTTACCGCCGATGAGCACGCCTCCGAAGCCGCCATGTACTCCGCCGAGGACGCCGCAGCCCCGCGACTGGTGGACCTGAGTACGCCGTTGACTGCCGATACGCGGCTGGAGTTGATTCGCGAGCAGGATCCCGAGGCGATCAAAGTGCTGCGCCACTCTGCCGCGCACGTGCTGGCTACGGCGGTATTGGAACTTTTCCCCGATACCAAGCTAGGGCATGGCCCGGCGACCGATTCCGGTTTTTTTTACGACTTCCATCGCGACAAGCCCTTCACCCCGGAGGATCTGACGCTGATTGAAGCGAAGATGGCTGAGGTGATTGCGCGTAACGATAAATTTGTCCATGAATCCGCCCCGAGAGAAAAAGCTCTGGCAGAGTTTGACCGCGACGGCGACTTCATGAAGACGCACTTCGTGACCAAGTTCACCGTTCCCGGCGACCAGGTGAGCTTCTATCGCAACGGGAAATTTGTTGACTTTTGCCGCGGGCCGCATGTGCCTTCCACAGGTCGCGTGAAGGCCGTCAAAGTGACTAACCTGGCCGGCGCTTATTGGCTGGGCGATGAGAAGAATCCACAGTTGCAGCGCATCTATGGCACGGCGTTCTTCTCGCAGAAAGAGATGGACGCGCACTTTGCGCGTCTGGAAGAAGCGGCCAAGCGCGACCATCGTTTGCTGGGCAGGCAACTGGACCTCTTCAGCATTCAGGAGATTGCCGGAGCGGGGCTGATCTTCTGGCATCCCAAGGGCGGTATCGTGCGCAAGATCATGGAAGATTGGATGCGCGAGGAGTGCCTGCGCCGCGGCTACGATCTTGTCTTCACGCCTCACGTGATGCGCCGCGAGCTTTGGAAGATCAGCGGACACGAGGGCTTTTACTCCGGCAATATGTACACGCCGATGGAGTTGGATGACGCCGAGTATCGACTGAAGCCGATGAACTGCCCTGGCCATATTCTGATTTATAAAAACTCGCCGCGCAGTTATCGCGACCTGCCGGTGCGGCTGGCCGAGCTGGGCAATGTTTATCGCTACGAGCGCTCGGGAACGATGCATGGACTGTTGCGCGTGCGCGGCTTTACGCAGGACGATGCGCACATCTTCTGCACTCCCGGCCAGATTGTGGATGAGGTTGTGGCCTGCGTCGACTTTGCCGAGGCGGTGCTGAAGACCTTCGGCTTCCTCGAGTTCAAAGTCGAGTTATCCACCTGGGATCCGAACGACCGCGCACACTACGCGGGCTCCGACGAGAACTGGGAGCTTGCGACCAGTGGACTCAAGAGTGCGCTGGAAAGGAAGGGCATTGCCTATCAGACCATTCCCGGCGAAGCCGCTTTCTACGGTCCCAAAATCGACATCAAACTCGTTGATGTGCTCGGCCGCCTCTGGCAGTTATCGACAGTGCAATTCGACTTCAACCTGCCGGCGCGCTTCGAGCTGGAGTATGTCGGCGAAGACGGCGAGCGGCATCAACCGGTGATGGTGCATCGCGCGTTGTTTGGTTCGGTGGAGCGCTTCTTCGGCGTGCTGATTGAGCACTACGCGGGAGCGTTTCCGCTGTGGCTTGCGCCGGTGCAAGTCGGCCTCGTCCCCATCAGCGAGCGGCATCACGAGTACGCGAAGAAGGTCGAGGCTGAGTTGAAGGCCGCCGGACTGCGCGTGGAAGTGGACAGTCGCAACGAGAAAATGAACGGCAAAATCCGCGACTTCGCCAACCAGAAGACGCCCTACATTCTCGTCTTCGGCGACAAGGAGCAGGAAGCCGGCGCCGTCAGCGTGCGCACCCGCGGCAAAGGCGACCAGGGCTCGGTGCCGCTGGCGGGTTTCATCGCAAAGTGCAAGGGGCTGGTTGAAGGGCAATCGACGGAACTGTAATGAATTGTATGGTTTGGCGTTCTTATGCCAACTCATTGGCAAATGAGTGAGTTGGCATGAGAGCCGAAATTATTTCCAGTTATTCTTAATAGATAAGAACCATTGTTATAATTAATTTGAGGAATGACATGACTACTCTGACAATTTCGCTACCCGAGTCGCTCAAGGAGTTTATAGATAATGAGGTCCATTCCAAGGGCTATGGGAATGTGAGCGAATATGTTCGCGGGTTGCTGCGCGAGGCGCAGGCCAAAGAAGCAGACGCGCGGTTAGAAGCATTGTTAATGGAGGGCTTGTCCTCAGGAAAAGATATTCCACTTGCTGCGGATTTTTGGAGCGAACTCAAACACGATGCGGCTAGAATTCTTGCCAGGCGCAAATAGTCTGGAAGGATAAACTCCGACCCGTGAAAATTTACATTCGAACAGCCGCACGAGAAGATATTCTCAGACAGTATTCTTACTATTTAGTCGAAAAAGATGCTGCTCGCACAGCGGAGAAATTTCTTGCAGCTGCGCAGTCTGCAATTGAGTCGCTTTGCAGAATGCCTGCCGCCGGCGCTCCCAAACTGCTGGATAATTCAAAATTAGCGGGGCTGCGATCTTGGCCGGTTTCTGGCTTTCCGGCAATGAGGATCTACTACATATACGCAGGCAACGAATTGCGTGTTGTGCGCGTTCTCCATGGCAAGCGTGATATTAGTCCCCTGTTTGAAGAAGAAGACACAAGCGAAGAAAGTTGATGCCTCGCTGCAAATTAGACAAGTTGTGTTTTACGCGTTAATCGCCATGCCCTCGACGGCGCCGTAGGCGTCGAGCAGCGACTCGGCCAGAGTTGGATGCGCGTGGATGGTGAACATCATCTCCTCCACGGTGCCTTCCAACTCCATCACGACGACGGCTTCGGCAACTAACTCTGTGGCTTGCGGGCCGAGGATGTGAACGCCGAGAATTTCGCCGTATTTTGCGTCGGAGACGATCTTCACAAACCCATCGTGATTGCCGAGGATGGTGGCCTTCGAGTTGCCTGCAAAAGGAAATTTTCCGATCTTCACCTCATAGCCTTTTTCTTTGGCCTGCGCTTCCGTCAGTCCGACCGACCCGATCTGCGGCTCGGTGTATGAGCAGCCGGGGATGCGGTCGCGGCGCACGGGCCGGAACGTGCGGCCCGCAATCTTTGCTGCGGCGACCATGCCGCTCATTGCGCCGACGTGCGCAAGTTGCGGCAGCCCGGCCACAATGTCTCCGATGGCAAAGACGCCCGGCTCGGCGGTCTCCTGCGCCTCGTTGACTTTGATCAGTCCGCGGTCGAGCTCGATTTTTGTCTTCTCTACGCCGATGCCGGCGGTGCGCCCGGCGCGGCCCACAGCTACCAAAACCTTTTCGGCTTCCTTCACCTGTGGATTTCCGTTAACGTCGGTAAAGCTCACCTTCACGCCAGTCTCGGTGCGTTCCACCTTCTCGACCTTGGCGCCGGTGCTCACGTCGATGCCGCGCTTTTTGAAGAGGCGCGTGATCTCCTTTGAAACATCTTCGTCCTCGACCGGAACCAGGCGCGGCAAAAACTCAAGGATGGAAACTTCAGAGCCGAAGGTGCGGAAGAGCGAGCCGAACTCCATGCCCACCGCGCCCGCGCCAATGACGATGAGCGATTTGGGAACCTGCTCCAGCGCCAGAATTTCGATGTTAGTGAGAATGCGGTCGTCTGCTGTGATGCCGGGCAGCATCCTGGCTTCGGAGCCAGTGGCGAGGATAATGTTTTTCGCCTTCAAGGAATTTATTTCGGTGGCCGTCTTTACCTCGACCGTGTGTACGCCAGCCAGCGCGGGACCGGTGAGGCGGCCGTACCCCTCCATGCGCGCAATCTTGTGCTTTTTCATCAGGAAGTCGAGGCCCTTGGCGTGCTTGGTGATGATGGCGTTCTTGCGCTGGAGTACGGCGGCCCAATTGAGCGTGGGCGCACCGATGCCCTCAATGCCGAAATCGGCGGCGTGCTGCAGGTGGTCCCAGATTTCCGCGTTGAAAAGCAGCGCCTTGGTGGGGATGCAGCCCACGTGCAAGCAGGTTCCGCCCAGCTTGTCTGTCTTTTCAATCAGCGCAACCTTCAAGCCGTACTCAGCCGCGCGAATGGCCGCCGTGTAACCGGCCGGCCCGCCGCCAATAATTGCCACGTCGTAAATTGTCTCTGCCGTCTTTTCAGCCAAGGGAAACTCCATTCCAGGGCGCAATACTCTTGCGGAACCTCTAAAGAATACAAAATCCACGCTGGCTGTTCCCTCATGGGTTAAAGCCCGCGTTGATTTTGCGGCGTTTACGGCACGGCTAAAGTCGTGCCTATCAAAACATCGACTTTTTCAGAGGCTTCTCAGATCGCCAAACTCTACCATTTAGTTTAATGCGCTCGCTTCCCGCGGATCGCAGCCTCAACAAACTCGGCTGCCGCGCGCAGCGTCTCAGGCTCGTCACCGAAGCCGGCAATCCAATGCACCTGCGGCTCGCGTCGAAACCATGTCAACTGGCGCTTGGCGTAGTTGCGATGGCCTTGCTGCGCCTCGGTCACAGCCTGGGCCAGGTTCTCGTTGCCTCTGAGGACAGACATTGCCTGCCGGTAGCCGAGCGAGTCGAGGGCCTTCACCGGCCCGTAGCGCTCAAGCAGAGCGCGGGTTTCGTCGATCAATCCGGCGGCGAAAATCTCAGCGCAGCGATTGTTGAGCCGGTCGTATAGCGTTTTTCGCGGAGGGTTGAGGCCGATGCGGAGCAGGCGGAAACCGGTGAGCGGATCGCGGGCCATTACTTCAGAAAGCGGTTTGCGCGCAGCGATGCAGACCTCGATGGCGCGGATCAGCTTGGCTGCGTCGTTCGAGTGAATGCGCGCGGCTGAAGCGGTATCGAGCCGCTGGAGCAGCCGATGCAGCCAGTTTTCTCCGTGACGTTGGCGGCTTTGCTGGAGCCGCGCACGCAACTCGTCGTGCCGCTCCGGCCCGGCAAAAAGCCCGTCGGTGAGCGCGCGCAGATAGAGGCCGGTCCCGCCAGTCACAATGGGCAAACGGCCACGAGCGGCAATCTCGCGGAGAACAGCCCGCGCCTGCCGGCTGTACTCGCCAGCGGTAAAAGGCTGGTCGGGATTGACAATGTCGATAAGGTGATGCGGCAGCCTCGCCTGTTCTTCTCTTGTTGGCTTGGCGGTTCCTACATCCATGCCGCGATATACGGCAACCGAGTCGCAACTGACGATCTCGCCGCCGAAACGCTCTCCCAGTTCCAGCGATAGAGCCGTTTTGCCGCTGCCCGTGGGGCCTAGCAGCAGAACTGCCAGGGGAATTTCCGCATCAGAGCCGCTACTCGGCGTTAGCGCAGAAGTCACGGCCGCCACCAACCTGGAGGAAAGATCCATTTGGGATTTGTGCGCAAGAGCCAGAAAAGCAGAATAACGCTTGCCACCAGCACGAGCCCGAAGACCTGGTTGCGGCGGAAAACCAGCAACTGCTTCCGACGCCCCGCCTTCTCGGCGGCTTCCTGAAAGTGAGGCTTAATCCGGGTTTGAACCATGCTTGGCTCTCCTGCTTGGCCGGCGCAAAACCACGCCGGCTCACCACGCATCAGTATAGGGGAGATGTGGCAATGCTGCATGAGGTAATGCCGTTTCAATTTTAGAGACGCGGGTGACCATACTCGCTGCGAAAGTGAGCATTGGTTCGGGGAGCCGCGAACCAGCGCTTGCCTGGCGCTGGAGGCACAGTCCGCGAAGGCTGAGGAAGTCAGCCAGCCGGCAACAGGTCAGTGTTCTAAAGAGGACTTTCTAGTCCCCTTCCAAAGGTTGTGGATCCGGCACGAGAACGGGACCCGCGACCGGCGAAGTTCCTGGTTTCTGCTTCTGCAGTTGATAGCATGAGCGGCAAAGAACCGGCCGGCCCTGCGTGGGCTTGAAAGGAACCGAAGTGGCGGCGCCGCACTGCGAACAGTTGGTGCGCGTCTCCGGGCGCACCCGCGAGCCTCCGCGGACACGCTTCGCCTTGCACTGCTTGCAGTGCTTGGGCTCGTTTTTGAACTGTTTGTCGTGGAAAAATAATTGCTCGCCCGCGGTGAATATGAACTCTGATCCGCAGTCGCTACACGTCAGTACTCTGTCAGTGAATTCCATGGCCGGCTTCCCCAAAGAAGGGAAAATCATTGAATCGGCCATGACCCCGGAGTGCTTGCCGTTCCCGTTTCCCTGTCTTCGCGCTGTGGTAAACAACAAGGGCCCGGGCCGCAAAAAGTCCAGCGGCAAGTACAGAATCTCCCGAAGAAGGAAATCCTGGATAAATTACCCACGCTAAGTGTGCGAGGAAGTTAACGTCAGTTAAACGAATCGAAATATACCGCTCCGGTCATTCCTCGGGTCTCTGGCTTTCTCACCGCATCTTGCTGTGCGGAGTGCCGGAGCGGTTTATGTTGCGATTCGGTTGAAACTAGTCCTGCTCTTTACGAGCCTTTTTGCGATTCCGCTTGCGCGCTAAAGCCGCTTTTACGCGCTTCTTCTCGCCGGGTTTCAGATAGTAGGAGTGACGCTTGACTTCCTTGATGATGTCCTCCTGCTGAACCTTCCGCTTAAACCGGCGCAGCGCGTTTTCGAGCGGTTCGCCCTCTTGAATTCGAACCTCTGCCAAAAAATCCCACCTCCAAACCCGCCAATCGGCAACTCTTATGATACTCGAAATATTGCGTTACAGGTCAAGTACTTACGCAATTTTCAGGAATTCTTTCTAAAGTGGATTTAATAATACTTGAACAGTCACCCACAACCCCAATGGTCCCAATCCGGGACAACTTTCCGGAACTTTTCTCTTGCCCCTATACTGGTGCTTGAGGGCTTTCCACGATGATCCGCAGCTACCAGGGGCGGCTGCCCCAGGTTCCCGCCAGTTGTTATATCGATACTTCCGCGCAGCTTTTGGGCGATGTGACCCTGGGCGAACACTCGTCGGTGTGGATGAACGCCGTTCTTCGCGGCGATGTCAACTACATCCGCGTTGGCGCCAACTCCAATGTGCAGGATTGCTCTGTGCTGCATGGCCAGCGCAACCTTTATCCGGTGATTGTTGGAGACTGGGTGACCATCGGCCACAATGCCACCGTGCATGGATGCGTGCTTGAGGATGCAGTGCTCATCGGCATGGGAGCCAGGGTCCTGAACGGCTGCCGCGTGGGAGAAGGCTCAATTATCGCCGCCGGTTCCGTGGTTCCCGAGGGAACAATTGTGCCGCCGCGCACGCTCTGGGCTGGAGTCCCAGCCAAACTTCGCCGCGCACTCACCGATGCCGACCACGCCAAAATCCTCGAATACGCGCAGAACTACCTGGACTACACGGAGATATACCTTAAGGAGCCTTTGGGGTGAGCGGATTGTTCCGGCAGCGGATTTATCTTGCACGATGCATATATTGTAACTACAATTAACTTATGTTTGTCTGGGACGAGGCAAAGCGGAAGTCGAATTTGAAGAAGCACGGACTCGACTTCAACGATGCGCACCTGGTTTACGACAACCCGGATAATTGCACCTATGACTCAAGCCGGGCGGGCGAACAGCGATTGATGGACCTTGCCGTAGCCGTGATTCGAGGACGGCTGCTGGCCTTGATTTATACCGAACGAGGAGACGATGTGAGGGTGATCTCATTCCGGCCTGCAAGCCGAGAGGAGCGCGAACAATATGAACTCGACAAAGAGTGAGACCGACTGGGGGCGCGTGCGGGCCTTCAAAGAGGGGGACGTGATACCCTACGAGCCGGCGGACGGCCCCTACGACCCGAACGATGCCGAGGCTGCGCGGGCGTGGCTTGCGCAGGCCGACCTGATTCGTGGCGGCAAGGTGGCGCGCAGGGGCAAGCGCGGGCCGCAAAAGGCTCCGACCAAGACGCTGGTCTCATTGCGACTCTCGCCCGAAGTGATCAATCACTTCAAAGCTACCGGGCGGGGCTGGCAGACGCGGATTGATGGCGCTTTGATGGAGTCGATCAAGCGCGGGGCGTCTTGACAAAAGCAGAAAACAGCATACACTGTAAATACAATAAGTGCTCCGAGACAGAAGCCGACTACGTGGCGTATATTCAGGAGCATTTATGAACGGTCAATTGCGGAACTTCGATTGGGATGATGCGAACCGAGACCATCTAGCCCGGCACGGAGTGACGTCGCGAGAAGCTGAGGAGGTCGTTCTTGGCGACCCGCTCGATACGGAACTGCAAACTGCGGAAGGAAGCGGCGAGGAAGAACGGCTACTGCAACTTGGCGAAACAACGAAGGGACGGATTCTGCAACTGCTGACAACATGGCGCGGCGGACAAGTGAGAATAATCTCCGCATGGGATGCGCCGAAGCAACTCAAGACGTATTATCTGGCCGAGATGAGGCGGCGTTATGGCGACACTGACGATTCCGAAGTTTGACAACGAAGCCGACGAGGCTAATTGGGCTTACGAAAACCGCGAGAATCTGGCTGCGGCGTTTTTGCAGGCGGCGCAAGAGGGGCGTGTCCGGCAGGGCACGCTGAAGCTGCGCGGGGTCACGCCTCCAACCACCATTCGCCTCGCTCCAGAAGACATCTCCCGCGCACGGATACTGGCCGAGCGCCGTGGACTACGCTATCAGACTTATCTCAAGATGCTGATTCACGAAGGGCTGGAGCGCGAGGAGCGGATAGCGAGCTAGGGTCAACTTTCAAGCTGGCAGTCTTTGGCCTTTTGCTCTTCTGCCCAAAGCCATCCGGCCATTGCCTCACGGATATTGGCCAGAGCCTCCGCTTCATCCTTGCCCTGACTCACGCAGCCGGGCAATTCCGGGCACTCGGCGACGATCCATCCGGGTTCGTCTTTCGTCAGAATGACATCTTGGCTCATGGAGTTCTCCTTCTCTCCTATTCCTCTGCACCCGGCGGCGGATATTGTCTTGTCTCGTCTGAACCACCAAATGGATGTTTGATCCGCTTGAGAACCCGTGATACGACTGGACGCCTAAATAGTTTAGGTTGTGATTTTATGTTCAGATCCGCCTCGGCATGACTCCTCATAGTCTTAACAATGCGCTCGTATTCAGCCATAAGATCGCAATAAACCGATTTAGGATCACGATAATCCGGCCCAGTCTGGAATTCTTTCATGGATGTGTACAACTGTTTTAGTGCGCGATTTTGGATTAGTTTCGGCATGCTAGGAATATCTTTCGATGCCTTTTTCTTAAAATCCTTCCAAGCTTCATCAAACTTGATATCGATTAGCTTCTGCGCAATAAAGATGAATGGCATCATTGCTATAACGTCTATTTTATGTTCTATTTCGTTCCATTTATTGGCAAGCTCATTTGCCATCATCTCCTCTTTGCCAATCGTGAGCAATTCCGTTACGTAAATTGGGGGAAATTCCTTTGGAATCTCCGTAATTGCGCTGAATAATTCCTTCCACTCGGCCTTTTTTTGATCGAGAACCCAGCGTTTATGCTCTCTTCCACCATTCCAATAGAAAATCAATGCGGCAATCCCGAGCGCAAAGATCGACGGAACGGCATCAAACAGCAATCGCACCAAAATCGGGTCTTGTCCAGCGTTTGACACGCACTGGACCTGAACCGGTGCTTGCGCCAATTGGTCTACGAAAAACGCGGCCATCGAGACAGCATGGAGAACCATCGCTTCCACCTTGTATCCTAAGATATTGACACAGGTTATCACCATGAGCCAGACACTGAAAGCCGTTCGCGGCACCCGCGACCTGTTGCCGCCCGAGACCGCCCTTTGGAATCGCATTGAGGCCACCGCGCGGGACGTCTTTGCCCGCTACAACTTTGGCGAGATTCGCACCCCTGTCTTTGAAGACACCTCGCTGTTTGCCCGCGGCGTGGGCGAAGAGACCGACATTGTTTCCAAGGAGATGTACACCTGGGAAGATCGCGCCCGCGCGCAATCGGAGAAGACGCAGTCTCTGACACTGCGCCCGGAAAATACGGCTGGCGTGGTGCGTGCTTACATCGAGCACGGCCTCGGCGAGAGCGGCCAGTTGCAGAAGCTCTACTACATCGGCCCGCAGTTCCGCCGCGAGCGGCCGCAGAAGGGGCGTTACCGGCAGTTTTCGCAGATCGGGGCCGAGGTGATTGGGCCGCCTTCGTCGGGAAGCGAATCGCCTTTGCGCGATGCGGAGATTCTGGAGATGCTGGCGACTCTGCTCGATGAGCTGGGCATCACCGGCTGGACGCTGGAACTCAATTCCGTTGGCTCCGCAGCCGATCGTGCCCGTTATAACGAAACGCTGCGTGCCGCGCTTATCCCGGTGGTGGGGCAGATGTGCGCCGATTGCCAGCGCCGCGCTGAGACCAATCCATTGCGCGTGCTGGATTGCAAGGTTCCCGCCGATCAACCAATCATCGACACGCTGCCGGTCATAGCCGATTCGCTGGACGAAGAGTCGAAAAAGCACTTTGCCGAGGTGCGAGCAGCACTCGATGCGGCTGGTGTCCCGTACTCTTGGAATCACCGCCTGGTGCGCGGCCTGGACTACTACACGCGGACCACATTCGAGTTCACGCATGGCGGCCTGGGCGCGCAGAACGCGCTGCTTGGCGGCGGCCGTTACGACGGCCTGAGCGAGATGCTGGGAGGGCCGCGTGCTCCGGGAATTGGATTTGCGATGGGCGAGGACCGGCTGGTGCTGACGCTGCTCGCTCAGGAGTCTGCTGTGCAGCAGAAGGCCGAGGCTTTCATTGCTCCGCTGGGCGAGAATCTGAATGCTGCCGCACTGGTTTTGGCCCGCGAACTTCGCCACAGGGGGCTGTGGGTCGAACTCGGTGATGGCGGCTTCCGGCTGAAGAAATCCTTTGAGGCCGCCGACAAGACCGCCCGCCACATTGTCATTCTTGGCGAAGACGAGCTGAAATCCGGTATTCTGACAGTGAAGAACTTCTCCACCGGCATACAGACTAAGGTTCCGCGCGCGGAGCTGGCCGTCTTTCTCTCCACTCCCGCAAGCGAATAAAGGATAAATGCAGTGCTCGATTTTTTAGGCAATCTTGAACGAACACATTATTGCGGCGAGTTGCGCGCCACGCACGCCGGCCAGCAGGTCGTTGTGATGGGCTGGGTCAACCGTCGCCGCGACCACGGCAACCTGATCTTTCTCGATCTGAGAGACCGCACGGGCATCAGCCAGATTGTGCTGGACAAGGAACTGGTTCCCGACGGCCACGCCAAGGGCGAGCAGGTAAGGCCGGAGTATGTCGTCGCCGCTGTGGGCAAGGTGCGTTTGCGCGACAAGGACGCCATTAATCCCAAGATGCCCACCGGCGAAATCGAGATTGAAGCAACCGAGTTGCTGGTGTTGAATGACACGCGGCTGGCGCCGTTTTCGCCGTCGGACGAAGCTATCCAGAATGAGGAAATCCGCCTCAAGTACCGCTACGTGGACCTGCGCCGCCCTGAGATGCAGCGCAATTTCCGCCTGCGCCACGACATCACGTTGGCGATTCGCGACAACCTGAGCCAGCAGGGATTTCTGGAAATCGAGACGCCCATTCTCACCAAGTCCACGCCGGAAGGCGCGCGCGATTTTCTGGTGCCCAGTCGAGTGCATCCGGGCGAGTTTTATGCGCTGCCGCAGTCGCCGCAGATCTTCAAGCAGATTTTGATGATCTCCGGCTTCGACAAATATTTCCAAATCGCCCGCTGCTTCCGCGACGAGGATCTGCGCGCCGATCGCCAGCTTGAGTTTACGCAGGTCGATTTGGAGATGAGCTTCCCGCGCCAGGAGACGGTCTTTGCCGTAGTCGAGAAATTTCTTGCGGCGGCCTTTGCGGCGGCCGGTGTCACGCTGCCCACGCCGTTCCCAATCATCTCTTACGACGAGTCGATGCGCAGGTTCGGAAGCGACAAGCCGGATATGCGATTGCCCGGACTCACCGATGTGCGCCCGGCCTTTAAGAACGACGCATTGGCCACGCTGCAAATTGACTCGGCGCTGCCTGTGGTGGCTCTGCGCATTCCCAACGTGGGCGAGTTGAGCCGCAAGGAGCGCGAAGACAATCACCCGCTCTTTGACGCAAAGAAGGGCGCCAAGTTTATCGATGATTTTAAGCGGCTGGCGAAGGGATTTCCCGATGCCGCCGCAAAGGTGCGCGAGTTGGTTGGCGCAGCGGACTCGGATTTCGTAATCATTGTGGCTGGCGACCCGGCTCATCCGGTCAAAGCCAGCGACACCAAATTCGAAGGCCGGCTCTCGGAGCGCGAGATCAACGTATACTCCGCCGCGGGGAACTTCCGCAGCGAACTGGCGAAGAAATACGCAGACAAGCACGGAGCCTTTGCCACTACAGATGAGGCCGTCAAAGAGGCTGCCGCCTCTGCGCCTCGAGGCGGCGATAAGCAACCTGTCGCTGCCAAAGGCGCCTTCGAGCCTATCTGGGTCACCGACTTTCCCATGTTCGAGTATGACGCGGCCATCGCCAAATGGATGCCGGCGCACCACCCGTTCACTTCGCCACATGAAGCGGATATGAAGAATCTTGTCGCTGACCCGGCCAGCGTTCGCGCCAACTGCTACGATCTGGCAATGAACGGCATGGAACTTGGCTCGGGCTCCATCCGCATTTATCGCAAAGACGTGCAGCAGCAAATCTTCCAGTCCCTGGGAATCAGCGACGAAGAGGCTCACGCTCGCTTCGGGTTTTTCCTCGACGCGCTCGAGTACGGCACGCCGCCCCACGGCGGCATCGCGCTCGGTCTGGACCGTATAGTGATGCTGCTGGCCGGCGCGCCCAGCCTGCGCGAAGTCATTGCCTTTCCAAAAACCGCCAAGGCGGTTGACATGATGGTAGACGCGCCCACATCGGCCACCGAGCAGCAGTTGAAGGAACTCCATATACGGGTGGCGCTCAAGAGTTAGCGCCTGTGGCGGGGTGGCCGCCCCGCAGCATCCTGGATTCTGCTACACTAATTCAAGCGTAATCAAGGGGCAAAAAGCGCCAGGCCGCGCCCCAAAGATACGCATCTGCAACCCAAGTTCGGGGAGTGGCTCAGCCTGGTAGAGCACCTGGTTCGGGACCAGGGGGTCGGAGGTTCAAATCCTCTCTCCCCGACCATTCTTTGTTTTCAGCCCTTTTGGCGATTATGTCAAAGGGCTTTCTATATGTAGGATAAAGACTTACAGCGTCAATTGAGCAGTTCAAAAGTACTAATTTGAGCAATTCGGCCTGTTCCGCTGGTTTCCTCGTAAGGTACAGATAATGCGCGTTTTGAGCGAGTTCTAAAATCCTTTGCACAGTTAGTAAGCGCTCGTTGGTCTTGTCCACTTCCAGACCAGCAATGAGAGATTTGATCCTCACTTCTTCTGCCTGCCAATCGGCTTGTTTCCGTTGCCAGAACTCCTCTGTGATCTTGCTGTCCAGTTTGTCTGTGTAGGCTGCGTCTATACGGCTGTAAAGGACTGTCAATTCGCGTTCCAGGCGTGCACGTTCCTGCGCGATTTGGCTCCGCATCTGCACGTGTTCTTTCAGCAAGGATGTGCCGATCATCCGCACAACCTCTTCCGGGATGTGCACGTCCTTGAGCACGTGTCCGAATTTCTCTGAGATTTCCTGCTCCCGGAAGCGTGGCAATGCGCACTTGCCCCGGTAACCAGAGCAACGGTAGTATACGTACCTGTTCTTCTTTAGCTCGGCGGTCACAGTGCAGTCATCGTGAGCGCACGTGAGCATCCCACGGAAAGCGATCTCATGCTTGCTGTATTTTGGCTTGTTGTGTCCCTGCAGAACGGACTGTGCCTGCCCGTACAACTCGGGACTGATAAAGCAAGGGTGCGTACCTCTGTACGTCTGGCCGCTCCACTCGAAGTTTCCGATGTAAAAAGGGTTCGTAAGCATCTTGTGCAGATTCGCTTTTGAGATGTACGTACCCTGCACGTGTTGCAATTCTTTGGAAAGCGCTAGAAGGGAATACTTGCCTGACGCATACATCTCAAACACGTGCTGCGCTATAACGCTGTTTTCGGGGTGAATTTCGATTGTACGTGTAGCCTTGTTGTTGCGGTATCCGAAGGGTGCACGTCCGGGGTACGTACCCTGTGACGCCTTCTCGCACATGCCCTTTTTCACCTCTTCACGCAAGTTTTCTGAGTAGTTGCGGGCTATTGCGAGCCGAATGTCATGCATAAGCTTTACTTGCGACTTGGAGTTTTTTGAAAGAACCTGCCCTTCCTTTACGAAATGAATCTCAATATCGAGTTCTTCCAGCGTTACGGCATCCTTGAAATTTCGATACAGTCTGTCGGTCTTTTCTACCAGCAGAATTCTGCACGTCTTGTTGCGTTTGAAGTAAGTCACCATTTCATTAAATAGTTTTCGCCCGGTACTTTTGGCGGATTCGACATCGACAAATTCACGCACAACTTCAAATCCCTTTTCAAGTGCAACAGTACGTAGCAATTTCACCTGTGCTTCGATGGAATAGCCCTCTTCTTGCTGCTCACGGCTGGATACACGTGCATAGAGAACGGCTGTACGTGGGGTCATTTCGTGCCTTTCTTCGCTTGCCAAGCGGTCGCATCTGACTTCTTGACCGAATTAGCCCAGCGGGTTGTCGCTGCCTTGCGTGCAATTTCGCTGCGTCGCTCTGGTGTAACCACCTCCTGACGCTTTGCCGCCCCTATCTTTCCTTGCCGTTGGAAATACGCTCTGACATTATCGGGCAATTTCATCGTGTCAACCATTATGCTCAGCCCCCATGCACAAGTCAACTGGCGGTGAAATTAGGCCGAAAGTTGTTCGATAGTGGATTGCCGAAAGTTCTCAATGATCTGCTCCAACGTTATCGGGACGTCAGTTCCATCCGGAAAGAATCTTTCATACCGCTCAAGCGTTCTAGCAGCGTTCCCTTTGGTTTGTTTATTCAGTTTCTTTCTGAACTCTTGCATCCCCATCTGTTGCGCTTCAACGTGCATTCCATACCCGGTGTAATATTCAAGCCCATCGCACTCTTCGGGTAATGGCAAGTTTGATTGCCCTGACGTAATGATTTCCAAAGAGTTAAATGGATTAAAGTTCGGGATGTTTCGCAGACAACTGAACCTAGCAATTTCCGGTGGAATGCGGCTGCCCCCGCACTGACGTTCTATTCGAGTGAGGATATCGGCTTCCTTTAGCCCGAATACCTTCTCGAATTCCAGCGGCTCGGCATCTTTGCTTACCCTCCGTTGCAGTCTGCGAAACTGAAATTGACATTCTTTTGTCTTGTTGTAGATGCGAAATACATTTGGTCTGCTTCCAGCTAGAATCGTCTCGACTTCTCCATGCCCAACCAGGCCATAGGTAAGCTGACCGTACTCGTTCTCTGTTCGCTTGAACTTAAATCGGACATGGGACTTGAGCCACGGCACAGTGATACCGCGCACGTCTGCGGTCAGATCAATCCGCATGATTCCCAATTCGTCCGGATTCACCCTTGCAACATTCTCGACCAGATTCACGATTCTGCTATATGGCTTTTTGCCGACATCCAGCACCTCAAGCTTGGAATCTTTTTCGCCATGTTTGCATTGAATGTGCAAAATGGCATCAATTCCAAGTGGGCGAAGGTCTGCTTTGCCCAAGTAGTGTAATGCCGGACGCACGCGAGATGAATATGTTTCCGATGGCCCCCAGCGAATATAGGCTTCGATGAAAGGGCGTAAAACGCTGTAGTGGGGAATTCGGAGGTCGAGTTTATCTATCATGGTGCACCTCAACCTCGTCACCATGACGTGAGTTGCAGGCTATTAGACTGAGCCTGCAACTCAGGGCGGCATCGCCACCCTGGTGGACCTCTTCCGCCAATTGGCAATGGCCGATACCGGCTGACGATGCCGGAGAATCCCCGCCCAGCGCTGTATACGCGTCTGTGAGGGGTTGTTGAAGGGCTTGGAGGGGTGTAGAGGCCAGGAAGGTGGTTGCGATCTTCAGGCAGGATTTGCAGAAGGGAACTGTTTCGGTACATTTTTGGCCTCGTGGTCGCACGCCGATGGTTGACACTAGGAAGGCGAGCGAGAAATCTGCTGGTCGAGAGCAGCAGCTACATGACTTGCGGTCCATGCGCCTCCCTATTCCAGCGATCTAGTGTCTGGAAGAACTGAATCAGGGCTTTGATGTGGGAGTCTTCGAGAACGTAAGGAAGTTCTGAATCAGTTGGAACGGGTGAGGTAAAGGAGTCCGGCGCTCCGCTCCAGGATTGAATGGCGGGGCTCTGCCCCGCACCCCGGCCAGTTTTACGCTGAGAGGCCCCCGCTGCGCGAAGGCCGAAATCTTTCTCAGAGAATGTTTGAGGAAGGGAAAGGTCTGATGGGCGAGCCGCTGGCTTTCGGCCAGCCGTCGATGGAGGTGTAGGTCGTCTCAGCCCCGGAACGGACTGGCGAACCGTTTCCCCGGATTTTGGTCGGACCGCACTCCGCTCGCCCATATCTGCGCCTGCCTCTTTGGCGCAATCGCAGAATAAGCCCGGTTTTCTTGAATCATGGAAATGCTAAAATTGCCGTTTTTGGGATTACGAGGCGGTGGGCTGATGTATGGTTTCAATTATCTGGCGGTGAACTATGGACGACCCCGAGTTAGATGGATGCGATTCTTCTAAAAATCTATTGACAGCTTTTTCTGAAACCGACCGAAAACCGGGGCGGCCTCAGCAGATCACCGACGAAATGCTCCGACGCACTCGGGATGAACTTTTATTTGTCCTGGAACAAAACTGGGCTCTTGTCGGATGGGATTTACAACAGGCAGAGACTCCGTCAGACCTTCGGGCAGCGCTTAGGCGCATCCGGGGAATCAATTGCCGCAGTCTGGAACTTTTCTGTATGGAGTATAGAGGAGAGACAACAATCAACCAACTCCAATCGGAACGCAAGAGGTTCCAAGAGTTTTTCCTCAAACTGAAAGAAGCACAATCCAACCGCGAGAAGTGCAAGAATTCTGCCGACCTTGCACAAATGACCCTCAGCAAAACCCATGGCGTTCACAAATGCGAAGAGCTACGCACCTTCTGCCAGGAGACGGACACTGCACTTACACAGGCCAATAAAACACTAGATCAGCTTCAATCCCATCGGGAAAAACTTGAACGCGCACTCCGGCAATGTGAAGCTGCATTTGCACAAGCTGAAATTATGAAGTTTATTCAAAGCGAAAGGTACGCTTCGACACCGATCAATTTTGCCAATGCCATGGCTGGGTTACCCGCTATCACCTGTCGTCAGTCTGCGCTACGCTGCGCAGGATTTAACAACAGCTCTTCGCACGGACTGGCTTACAGACAGTTTTTGATCGTTGAGAAAGTATTCAAATATCCGGCAACCGACGTGCAAGAGGCCGTCGAAAGAATGAAGGAGCACCTGCTCAAAGCGAAAGGGAGGGAGGTAGAACCGTTAAACGCGCTCGCGGAAAACTGGTATATCCTGCGGTGTGCGATTGAAGAGGTATTTCAGGCCGAACGCTTCCCGTTGGAAGCACTCCCCTTTCGGATCATCGCGGAATACCAAAGGCGCTCAGAAAGTCAGAGCGGACTGAAAACTCTGCGGGCAGCGAGTGAGGTCATAACTACCCCTGCATTCGTAAAGGAGCGGCGCAGAATAAGCACACCCGGCTCGCGAAAAGCATAACTCGATGGCTACCGTACGCGGAGTTGGAGAGTAAAGGAAACGGACCCAAAGCCGTCATAGATTGCGTTGCCAGAACTACAGCCTGAGGTGCGAACAATTGAAGAGCTATGCCCAATCGGCCATCCATCCCGGAAGATGAACCGAACATTGACAATGCACTCATATCCATTCATACAGGAAATTTCTCCAAATTAATTTTCCCAATTGTGTAACGATTTAGCCTCTTCGAGCACTATTTTACAGAATTCAGAAAACGCGCCACCGCTAATGCTTCGATTGACGCTAACAGGCGGAGTGCGTCTGAACGCAATTGGAAAAGTAAGTTACTATTCTCCTTAACATAATAGTAACTTGACCAAACAATCAACGATTGTGGTAAATAGTTTCCACAAAACCCACTGGTTGATCTTTAAAACGGAGACTCACAATGAAACTCTTTCGGTTCAGGATCCTTCTTCATTCTTTGGCAGGAATCACACTGCTTGCATTGCCGTTGCATGCTACTTTCGCGCAGGGAGCTAACGCCGCAAATGTGCTCAACCAAATGTCTGCTGCCTTTTCCGGTGGAAAAATAGTTCAGAATGTTCAACTTTCTGGCAACGCGATCTGGCACACGGGAAACCTGGAGGACTCTGGGGCTGCCACATTGACCGCATCCTCTGACGGTTCCTCGCTGATGCAACTTGTACTTGCTTCCGCCGGTCAAAGAGCAGAAATCCAGACAGGTTCAGGACTGGACGCAACTTGTCAGTGGGCTGGGGCTGATGGTGTTTCTCATGCGATCAATTCCGTCAGTTGTGGCAGGCCGGTCATATGGTTCATGCCGACTCTTTCTCTTCAACCCTCGCTGCTTCCCAGCGATCTTGGAGTTGCCGATCTTGGCATGGGAACTGTTGGCGCGGTCGCAAATACCTGTCGCCATTTGCAAAGCCAGTTGACGCTTAGCGGAAGCCCAGATCCAGTGTCAACGGATATTGCGCAGATGAGCAAGACCGACATCGGTATTGCTCCGAATTCGCTTCTCCCGGAAGTACTGGTTTATTCGGCCAGACCGGACGGCGGCGCTGCCATCGCCATTGCTGTTGAGGTTCACTTCTCGGACTACCGTACCGTCGCCGGGGTGCAAATCCCGTTCCTTATTCAGCGCTACGTTAACGGCTCCCTCCAGTTGGAACTTCATCTCAGCTCTGCAGAGATCAACTAAAACGCATTCGTACGAAAGGAATGAAGACCATGTACGCAGATTGGCGCAGAATAGCTCCTCTTGTTGTTCTTCTCCTCGCTTCAACTTTTCTGTCGGGGCAAGTCGCAACTGGCACCTATCCGTTCGGAACCTTCGATAATAAAGGGCTCGACACAATCAATGTCGCAAACCTCAATGTCTCTCTCGCGATTCCAGTACTTAACAAATCGGGACGTGGCCTCGCCTTTCGATATAATTTGCAGTACAACAGCTCCATATGGACTCCGACAGCCGTCAATGGATCCACTGTCTGGCAGCCGTCTCCGACATTTGGCTGGAACGTGGATACCAACGTAGTGACCGGATTTGTTCAATATTCTACACAGACCCTAACGTGCATTTCATACTCAGACTCCGGCAAGAAAATTACGAGCAAGTACAAATACGAAAGCAACTTTTCCTACACTGACAATAACGGGACTCAGCACCAGTACTATTCCACATTAGGTGGGTGCCCAGACGCCAATGGATATAGCCCAACAAACTTCACTGAAACGGCTTCCGATGGTTCCGGTTACACCGTTACGGCCTCGGGAACCGCTACCGTCAACGTGGGCGTGACGACTGCATCTGGCATCACATTTACGCCTCCCGTAAACAACACCAAGGGGGCTGGCAGCATTACGGACCCAAATGGGAACGTCATCTCCACCAACGGTAGCGGCGGCTTTATCGATACAACAGGGAAAGTCGTGCTCACAGTCGCCGGTACTGGCTCACCTTCAAGCCCAATGACCTTTCAATATTCGGATACCAGCGGCAACCATCAGACCGTCACTGTAACCTATAAGGCCTACATGGTTCAGACTGCGTTCGGTTGTAGCGGAATCGGAGAGTACGGCCCAACCTCGACCTCGCTTGTGGATACAATTACTTATCCCGATAACAGCGCCTACCACTTCTCCTACGAGGCGACACCTGGAGCCTCTGGAAATGTTACGGGACGGCTGGCGGGAGTGCAACTGCCTCAGGGAGGCACTGTTCAGTACGGCTACACAGGCGGTAGCAGCGGCATTGAGTGCATCGACGGAAGCGCGGCTATTTTGACGCGCAGATTGAATGGCGATTCCGGATCGGCAGCTTCCACTTGGACGTACAGCCGCAATATCACCGGTGCAGGAACTAGCCAGACAACGGTTGCTGATGGCCTTGGCAACAACACGGTCTATTCTTTTGTCGAAGCCAGCATACAACCTTCTGGGCTGACCGACCAATACTACGAAACCAGTCGCAGTGTTTACAACGGCACGGTAGGCGGAACAGCACTCGTTGCGCGCAATACCTGCTACAACGGAGCGGCATCTCCCTGCGCTACGGCGAGTTTCACGCAACCCATCAACCAGATCGACACCTATGAAACGCTCGACGGCATCCAAACACATGGCGCGACCGCGATGTATAACGCTAACGGCACGCAGACCCAGGCGGAAATATGGGATTTTGGCGTTGCTCCGTCACGCGGAAACCTCC
>Ga0316217_10000905_pt1 | contig 40117 bp, 41 predicted proteins | sample 1anoAmetaG_FD_203633 | JGI IMG/M metagenome (GOLD analysis project Ga0316217, IMG submission 203633) | Freshwater microbial communities from Trout Bog Lake, Wisconsin, USA - 1anoA | ecosystem: Environmental > Aquatic > Freshwater > Lake > Hypolimnion/Profundal zone | place: USA: Wisconsin...
TGTAGACGTCCACCGGGAGCGCCTCGTCGATGCCCTGCACGACGGAGTAGGTGTCGAAGATGCCGCCGGAGCAGGCGCAGGCGCCCATGGCGACCACCCACTTCGGTTCGGGCATCTGCTCGTAGACTACCTTGATGACCGGCAGCATCTTCTTGGTGACCGTACCCGCGATGATGATGCAGTCGGCCTGGCGGGGCGAGGCGCGGAAGATGATACCGAAGCGGTCCAGGTCGTGCTTGGCCGCGCCGGTCGCCATCATCTCGATGGCGCAGCAGGCCAGACCAAAGGTCATCGGCCAGATGGATGACTTCCTGGCCCAGTTAACCAGGCTGTCCAGGGAAGTCGTGACGATGTTTTCGCCAAGCGGATTATCTACTCCCATTCCAGTGCTCCTTTTTTCCAAACGTATACGTATCCCACGAAGAGAATCGCGATGAACACTCCCATCTCCACCAGGCCGAACATGCCAAGCCGTTTGAAAATGACCGACCAGGGGTAGAGGAAAACCGCCTCGATGTCGAACAGGATGAAGAGCATGGCGATCAGGTAGAACTTGATCGAGAAGCGCTCGCGTGCGGTGCCGACCGGCTCACAGCCGCACTCGTAAGGAGCGAGTTTCACCGTGGACGGCTTCTTCTGCCCGATGAGTGTGGAGAAGATCAGCGATCCCATGCCGAAACAAACTGCGATGATTACCAGCACCAAGATTGGCAGATACGCACCAAGCATCCCTATCCTCCCGTACTTCCGATGGTATGTTTACTGTTGCAAGCTCCGCTCTATATCGTATACTGCGTTACTTCCGCCGCCGCTCGCCGCCCGTTTCGCTCCGCAATCGTGACCGTGTCGCACCGGAAAAAGTATACTGTATACAAGAAAGCGACTGAAAATTATTTCATTCCGCTCACTTTGTCAAGAAGAAAATCTTCTAATTACTTTGCGTGGTTCCGCGGCCGTCCGGCGGCCAAACACAAAACACCGTTACAGAAATTCCTTTTTGCTCTTCCCGCGCCGGGCTCGTGGCAGGGGGCGCCGAGCGGGCCTGCCGTTTCCGTCCGCGTCCAGCATGCCAAACCGGTACCGGGCGCCGCGGGCGGCTCCCCCCGGCGAAGCGGAGGCGCGGGAAGTGGCGCACCGCTCGACCGGCACCGGCGCGCGGGCGCCCCCCTCGATTAGTCCTTGACAGAGGGACCGCGGCTATGCTACCAAACATCTGATTATCCAAACATAATTAGTGAGTTAGGAGCCAAAATCCCATGAACAACACCCGCTCGACGCAACTTTTCCAGCAAGCCCTGCAGTCCATCCCCGGGGGCGTGAACAGCCCCGTGCGCGCCTTCAGGTCGGTCGGCTCCGATCCGCTCTTCATCAAAAGGGGAGCCGGATCGAGCATCTACGACGAGGACGGCAACGCCTTCATCGACTACGTCGGCTCCTGGGGCCCCATGATCCTCGGCCACTGCCACCCCAAGGTCGTCGCGGCCGTCAAGGCAGCCGTCGACAGCGGCTGCAGTTTCGGTGCCCCCACCGAACTGGAGGTCACCCTGGCCGAAATGGTGGTCGCCGCGGTCCCCTCCGTCGAGATGGTGCGCATGGTGAGCTCCGGCACGGAGGCGACCATGAGCGCGATCCGCCTGGCCCGCGGCTACACCGGACGCGACAACATCCTGAAGTTCTCCGGCTGCTACCATGGCCATTCCGACGCCCTGCTGGTGAAGGCCGGCTCGGGTCTCGCCACCTTCGGCGTCCCCGACTCCCCCGGAGTTCCGGCCGACTTCGCCAAGCACACGCTGACCGCGACCTACAACGACCTTGCCTCCGTGCGCAAGCTGGTCGCCGCCAACAGCGGCAGCATCGCCTGCATCATCGTGGAGCCGGTGGCCGGCAACATGGGGACGGTACCGCCCAACGAGGGGTTCCTGGAGGGGCTGCGGGGCATCTGCAGCGAAGAGGGGATCGTGCTGATCTTCGACGAGGTCATGTCGGGGTTCCGGGTCGCCTACGGCGGGGCGCAGGAGGTCTACGGCGTGACGCCGGACATGACCACCCTCGGCAAGATCATCGGCGGGGGGCTGCCGGTGGGCGCCTTCGGCGGCAAGAAGGAGATCATGGCGCTGCTTTCGCCCGCCGGCGGCGTGTACCAGGCGGGCACCCTTTCCGGGAACCCGCTCGCCATGACGGCCGGCATCGAGACGCTGAAGCTTTTGCAGGAAGACGGGTTCTACCAGAGGCTGGAGGAAAAGAGCGCCTTCGTGGCGGACGGGATCGCCAAGGCCGCCAAGGACGCCGGATTCCCGCTCTACTCGACCCGGGTGGGCTCCATGTTCTGCGCCTTCTTTTCCAAGTCGCCGGTCTACGATTGGAACAGCGCCGCCCTGTGCGACACCAAGGCTTTCGCAACCTACTTCCGCGCCATGCTGGAAGAGGGAGTCTACCTGGCGCCCTCGCAGTTCGAGACCGCCTTCGTCGGCATCTCCCACAGCTTCGAGGAGCTGGAGCGCACCATCGCGGCGGCGTCCAGATGCTTTAAGCTCCTGTAACGCCCGGAGCCGAGCAGGCTCTTGCGACGGTCCATTGGATACAAAACGGCGGCGCCCTCAAGTAACGGGGGGCGCCGCCTTGTTTGCGTCCCGCTTTTTTCGGCCAATCACCGGGGCGCCGGGCCCGGCTTCTCACACAAGACCAATCTTTTTCCTGATGCCGAGCATCTCGAAGGCGAGTTCCGCCTTGGCCGCCACCCGCCGCAGGTCGCCCAGCCCGGTCCCGAGCCTGCCGCTGTCGTCCTCCACGACGAGCAGAGCGACCGACTGCCCCCCTATGGCAAGCGGCAGCAGCAGTGCCTGCGCTCCCGCCTTGCCACCGAGGCTTTTCAGGATGCGCGCCTCGGCTCCCTTCTCGGGGAACCGGCCCAGGTAGGCGGTCCTCTCCTCCAGCACCTGCTTGAGGAGCGGGGCATGCTCCAGCCCGACCAGGCACCCGGCGAACCCGGAGATCTCTCTCCGGTCGGCGACCGCCTGCACCCCCAGGGCGGAACCTCGCCTGAGGCTCAGGAACCCGGCCCGGTCGAACTCCTCCTTCAGGTACCCCATCAGGGTCGTGACGACCTCGGCCTCGCCCGAGACCGTGGCAAGCTTCCCGGCTATCGCTTCCATGCTGAGGCGCCTGGCGGCCGGCTCGGCGCCCGTCCCCGGCTCCGGGTCCGCCGGGGCGCCGGCGCAGGCGCCCGGGTGGGGACTGGGCGCGGCTCCCGGGCCCCTTCCGGGCTCGGGCGTTACGACAGTCGCGAGGCTCAGTGCCGGGGGAGCCAACCCGGCGTTCTCCCGGGTCTGGGTGATCATGCGGGTCCGCACCCCTCCCGCCACCGGGATGAAGTGCAGCGAGCGCTTTATGCCGTAAAAGCGCTCCAGAGCCAGCGAGAGCCTCAACTCGGAGCAGACCCGCGGCACGATGACCATGCCGGTGAAAAACCCCAGCTCCTCGATGGCTCTGAAGTCCGAGGGGTCGGCCATCGCCAGGGTGAGCCTTTTGCCGTCCAGCGCGACCGGCAGCACCTTGAAGCGCCGCACCATGTCCTGCGGTATCAGGGAGATGAGGGCATCGGGCACCCGCTCCAGGCTGGCAGCGTCGACGCTCGGGACCCCGAGCTTCTGGTTCAGCAAGCGGGCCAACTCTTCCTCACTTAAGAGCCCCATCTCGACCAGGTTGGTGCCGAGCCTCCCTCCATAAATCGACTGGGCACTGAGCACCTCCTCCAACTGCGCCTCGGTCAGGGCGCCCACCTGGAGCAACATTTCGCCGAGTCTCTCTGGCATGAAACACCTCCCCCGATTTTCCGGTAGCCCCTGCGGCGGCGCAGAAACCTTTAGAGTCGGCGCCTTCCGGCGCCTCAGGCACGGCCAAGGCCGATTCCCGGCAGATCTCGCGCAGCAACCGTAGCGGACCGGCTCGCAATGCTCCGGCACGGGCTTAATCAGTTTTCTTTAATATATTACCGTGCCTGGGACCTGTCGCAATAACGTCTGGAAATAATCCTAAAGGAAGCGGAAAATAGCGGGTAAAGGGTGCAGGGTGGCAAGATTCCTGCCGGACGTTTGGCAAGGGCTCCGGGCGGCAGGGGCAGAAATCGCGTGCTGCCTGTATACACTTTGTGAACCAATGCTCCGAAAGGTATTGACATTCGCAGCGTTACCGTGCTATTTAGCCTAGGTTTCTGCCGTTTGACGGCTGGGGTGGCAGCAGGGGGATCGGATGGACGAGGAGAAGAAAGGCCTCCTGAGAACCCTCGGCATGGTTTCGACCATGGGCATCGCGTTTGCCGTCGCCATCGCGATCGGCGTCTGGGTGGGACTGAAGCTGGACGCCTGGCTCGGCACCAAGCCGTGGTTTTTCTTCATTTTTCTTTTCTTCGGCATTGCGGCCGGTTTCCGCAACATCTTCATACTTGCCGGAAAAGAACTGCGCGATGACGGGGCGGACCAGAATAAACGAGGATAACATCTTCCCGAGGCTGGTTGCCGGAAGCCTGATCATGAGCGCCGTGTTGGGCGCGGCCCTGGCGCTGCTGTATTCGGCCAGATTCGGCGCCTCCCTGCTGGCCGGGGGAGTGCTCGCCACCGCCAACTTCGTCTGGCTGCGGCGCGGACTGGAAACGGCACTCGCGCTCAACCCGGGAAGCGCGTCGCGCTACGCGACGCTGCGCTACCTGTTGCGGCTTGCCGTCATGGCGCTGCTTTTGTACGTTGCCATCGTCCGGTTGAGGGCCGACATCTTCGGTCTGCTGCTCGGCCTCTCGGTACTTGTAATTAACATAACCATTTTCTCAATATACCTGTCCGCCCGCAAAGGAGGCTAGCTGCATGGTCCATCCATTACTGTTCCTGCAATTTTTCCGCGAGATCCTCGCTCCGCTGCATATGTCAGAGGCCGGCGCAGACGCCGTTGTCTACACCTGGCTCATCATGATCGGCCTGGTGCTCATGTCGATGGCCGCCACCAAGGGGCTGCAGGCGGTCCCCTCGGGGCTGCAGAACTTCATGGAAGTCGTGGTCGGCGGCATCGAGAACATGCTGGTGGAAACCATGGGAGACAAGGGGAAGCCGTTCTTCCCGCTCATCGCCACCCTCGCCGTTTTCATCCTGGTCTCCAACCTGATCGGCCTGATCCCGGGCTTCTACCCGCCGACCGCGAACATCAACACGACCGCGGCCTGCGCGGTGATCGTCTTCGTGACGACCCACGTCGTCGGCGTCAAGGAGCACGGTGCCGGCTACATCAAGCACTTCCTCGGGCCGATCGCCTGGCTCGCTCCCATGATGTTCTTCATCGAAGTCATCGGGCACTGCAGCCGCGTCATCTCGCTCACGCTGCGTCTCTTCGGCAACATGAACGGCCATGAGCTGGTTCTGATCATCTTCTTCGGACTCGCCCCGTTCCTGGTGCCACTGCCGATGATGCTGATGGGGGTGCTGGTTTCCTTCATCCAGGCCTTCGTCTTCATGCTGCTCGCCATGATCTACATCCAGGGCTCGCTGGAGCACGCGCACTAAAAAACAGGTTGAGGTTGAGGTTTAGCAAATGCCCTCAACCTTGACCTGAGCCTTAACCTGGTTTTTCCCTTCCTATACTATTTAGGAAATAATAAGCAGCAAAGGAGATACAACGATGAACTTTTTTACCATGTGTGTACTCGCAGCAGGCATCGGAATGGCACTCGGCACGCTGGGAACCGGCATCGGCCAGGGCCTCGCAGTCAAGAGCGCAGTTGAAGGCGTTTCCCGTAACCCCGGCGCTTCCGGGAAGATCCTGACCACCATGATGATCGGTCTGGCCATGATCGAGTCCCTGGCGATCTACGCACTGGTCGTCTGCCTGATCATCCTGTACGCGAACCCCTACAAGGACATCGCACTGGAACTGGCTAAGACCGTCGCCAAGTAATTTCCATGCAGTTGCAGGAAAATCTGGGGCGCGCCGCGAGGCGCGCCCTTTTTTTGTCGCCCGCGCCCCCGGTACCGCTCGCCGGGGCCGCGTCGGGGAGCGGGAATCCCGCCCGGGCCCCGTATTGACATTTGGTAGACACTATGAAATAGTCCAATCATGAGAATACTAGCCGATCTGCACACCCACACCATCGCCTCCGGTCATGCCTACTCGACGGTCAACGAACTGGCGCAGGCCGCCTCCGAAAAGGGGCTTCAGGGCCTCGCCCTCACCGACCACGGCCCCGCCCTCCCGGGAGGCCCCCACCGCTACCATTTCGCCGCCATGCGCTTCATCCCGCGGGTCATCGCCGGAGTCAGGATCTTTCGCGGGGTGGAGGCCAACATAGTGAACCCGCAGGGGGAACTCGACCTGGACCAGGGGGTGCTCGGCGACCTCGACTTCGTCATGGCCGGTTTGCACGAGGGGTGCGGCTTCTGCGGACGCGGCATCGACCAGAACACCAGGGCCGTGCTGGCCGCCATGGAGAACCCTCGGGTCAACTGCATCTCGCATCCGGGCAACCCGTTTTTCCCGCTGCACTACCAGGAGGTCGTGCAGGGCGCACTCAGGACGGGTACCGCGCTGGAGATCAACAACTCGTCGCTGATAGTGAGCCGCAAGGGGAGCAGCCGCAACTGCAAGGATATCGCCCGGCTCTGTGCCGCGGCCGGGGCGCGGATCCTGGTCGGCTCCGACGCGCACATAGCCCAGGGCATCGGCTGTTTCGACGAGGCACTGCGTCTGATCGAGGAGGCGGGAATCGCGGAGGAGCAGGTGGTCAACGCGGACTGGGAAAGGCTGCTGGGGTTTCTCGGGCTTGAGGAGTAGGGGGCGCCTGAGCTGCCGCGAGTCGGGCGGAGCGGTCAGATCTGACGGGAGAGAAGCGTGAATTGAACGAACCAAGCGCCGCGCTAGTTCTTCTTGCCGCCCAGCGACCCCGCCAGCACGGCCAGCCCCGCGAAGAGCAGCGGGATGCCCGCCAGGGCGGTCGGGCTCAGCCGCTCGCCGAGGACGACGATGCCGAGCAGCGCCGCGGTCAGCGGTTCGGCGAGCGAGAGGGTGACGGCCGTCGCGACCGGGACGCTCCTCAGCCCGCGGGCGAAGAGCCAGTAGGAGAGTGCGGTGACCACGACGCCGAGGTAGAGCACGGCGGCGATCCCGCGCGGCGCCGCCATCCAGTGCAGGTCCGAGGTGAACAGCAGTGGTGACAGCAGCAGGGCTCCCAGGCAAAACACCACCGCCATGACCGCGTCGGGGGTGCGCCCCGGCAGGAGCCCCTTGATCGCCATGGTGTAGCTCGCGTAGGATGCCCCGGCGCCCAGCGCCAGCAGTATTCCCCACGGGTCCATGGAGAGCTTGCCGGCGCCCCCGACCAACAGCCCGCATCCCGCCAGGGCGAAGAGGGTCGCCACCAGCCAGCGACGTCCGGGCCGCTCCCCCCTGAAGACGAACCCCAACACCCCGGCGATGACCGGCGAACTCCCGATCCCGACCAGGGTGCCGACCGCGACGCCGGTCCGCTGCACCGCCGCGAAGAAGCAGAGCTGGTACGAGGCGACGCAGGCGCCGGCCACCAGGGTCCCGAGGACCGGCCAGCGCCCCCCCCCCAGCCCGCCGCGCGCCAGCGCCAGCAGCATCAGCACCCCGCCGCCCACCAGGAGGCGCATGGCGCCGATGCTGGTCGGCGCGACCCCCGCCGGGGCGAGCGCCTGGGTGGTGCCGGTGGTCCCCCAGAGCACGCCTGCGGCGAGCACCAGGAGCGCCCCGGACGACAGGCTCTTCCCCGCGGCCGCGCTAGCTGTGCTCACGGGTCGCGTGGAAGGTCAGGTCCTTCCAGGTCTCCATGGTGTTGTCCAGCCGCCACTGGCTCCCCGCCAGGTAGGCGAGGTTCCCTTCGCCGTCCAGGTAGAGGCTCATCGCCTCCTTCTTCTGGAACTCGTCGAGACGCTTCCTCTCCCCGGTCACCCAGCGCGCCGTCACGTAGGAGACCGGCTCGTACACCGACTTGACCCCGTACTCGTGCTCCAGGCGGTGCATGACCACGTCGAACTGCAGCATGCCGACCGCGCCGACGATCCAGTCGGCCCCCATCAGCGGCCGGAAGACCTGGGTGGTCCCCTCTTCGGCGAGCTGCACCAGCCCCTTCTCCAGCGCCTTGGACTTGAGCGGGTTCAGGATGCGCACCTTGCGGAAATGCTCCGGCGCGAAGTTCGGGATGCCGGTGTACTTCAGCTCCTCCCCCTGGGTGAAGGTGTCGCCGATCTTGATGGTGCCGTGGTTGTGGATGCCGATGATGTCGCCGGCGTAGGCCTCGTCGATGTTGGTGCGGTCCTGGGCCATGAAGATGGTCGCGTTGGCTATCTGCACCTCGCGCCCCAGCCGGAGGTGCTTCACCTTCATGCCGCGCACGAACTTGCCGGAGCAGATCCTGAAGAAGGCGATCCGGTCCCGGTGCGCCGGGTCCATGTTCGCCTGGATCTTGAAGGTGAACCCGGTGAACGGTTCCTCGTAGGGGGAGACGGTCCGGGTGGCGGCCTCGCGCGGCAGCGGCGAGGGGGCGTGCTCCACGAAGGAGTCCAGCAGCTGTTGCACGCCGAAGGTGTTGATGGCGCTCCCGAAGAAGACCGGGGTCTGGCGCCCGGCCAGGTACTCTGCCAGGTCGAAGGGGTGGGCCGCCCCCTCCAGCAGCTCCACGTCGGCCCGCAGCTCCGCCACCTGGCTCCCCAACAGTTCGTCGAGCCGGGGGTCGTCCAGCCCCTGGACGGTCACCACCTCGCCGACGCCGTGGTCGGCCTCGGGGTCAAAGAAGGTGATCTCCTTGGAGTAGAGGTGGTAGGTGCCGCGGAAGCGCTTCCCCATGCCGATGGGCCAGGTCATGGGCGCGCACCGGATCTGGAGGGAGTTCTCTATGTCGTCCAGCAGGTCGAGAGGCTCGCGCCCCTCGCGGTCCAGCTTGTTGATGAAGGTCATGATCGGGGTGTGGCGCAGGCGGCAGACCTCCAGGAGTTTCTTGGTCTGGCTCTCCACGCCCTTCACCGAGTCGATCACCATCAGGACCGAGTCGACCGCGGTGAGGGTCCGGTAGGTGTCCTCCGAGAAGTCGTTGTGGCCCGGGGTGTCCAGCAGGTTGATCTCGAAGTCGCGGTAGCCGAACTTCATCACCGACGAGGTGACGGAGATGCCGCGCTGCTTCTCCATCTCCATCCAGTCGCTCGTCGCGTGGCGCGCCGATTTCCTGGCGCGCACCTCGCCCGCCTGCTGGATCGCCCCTCCGAAAAGGAGCAGTTTCTCCGTGATGGTGGTCTTCCCCGCATCGGGGTGGCTGATGATGGCGAAGGTGCGCCTCTTCTCTATCTCCTGCTCGTGGTACCGCATCAACTGAAGGCTCCTGTATAGAAAACACTGGACAAAATAAAGGCGAAGAGGGTATCTTCGCCGGGCTACAGATAGTTTGATATCATTGCATGCCCCGTTCAAAAGGGCAATAATTTTTTTTCGGGTGAGTGATGAACGACATATACCAGAGAATACAGGTCGCCGGAGAAGCGGAAGACAGCAAGCAAATTCTCACCGCACTCGCCGGCATACAGTCGGGACGGCTGAACAACGACCTGACGCTGGTCAACTACTTTCGCCAGGTGCCGGTCAGCTACCGGGCCGGCGTGCTCTCCATGGAGGATGACTCGGCCGAACTTTCGGTGCACCAGATCCAGGCGGTCGTCATCGCCCAGGAAAAGGTCACCGTACTTAAAAGCCGCCACTTCGCGCGGGACGTCATCGCCCAGGCCAATTACGTGAACGTGGCGAAATCGAGGGTCGTGCTCTCCGGCTTCTCCTACGCCGTGGTGCGCGCCGACCGCAGGATGGCGGTCCGGGTCGAGCTGAGCGACCCCATCTACGCGACCTTCAAGGCAGCCGACGCCTGCGTCAGCGGCCGACTGTTCGACATGTCGCTGACCGGCGTATCGGTGGCGGTCCCCGCCAACCCCGGCGTCGCCCTGAGCGAGCGGGGGGAGCTCAGCGTATCGCTTCCCAACGACACCATCACGGTCCCGGCCTCCCTGCTGACCAGCAAACCCCAGGCGGACGGCTGCCGCCTGATCTTCGAGATCGAGGCGACGCGCGCCGCCGAGCTGTGCATCTCCCAGTACATCTTCCGGCGCCAGGTCGAGATCATCAAGGAACTGAAGGACCACCCCGGGATCATCCCCTAGAGCATGTACTTCGACAGCCACTGCCACCTGGATCACCCCCGGCTGAGCGGCGCCCTCCCGGAACTGATCTCCGCAGCCAGGGGCGCCGGGGTCGGCGGCTTCCTGGTTCCGGGCGTCGAGCCCGGCGACTGGCCCCGCATTTCCGCCCTGACCCGGCGCTTCCCCGAAGCGGCCGCCGCCTTCGGGGTGCACCCGATGCACGCCGCCCTGCTCACGGCAAAGGTGCTGGCCGAGCTGCTGCGCCTGAGCCCCGCCGCCGTCGCCATCGGCGAGATCGGCCTCGACTACGCGCTCCCCGCCCCCTCCCGCGCCATCCAGCAGCAGGCCTTCCGCACCCAGCTGAGGCTCGCTCTCCAGGTGGGACTCCCGGTCCTGCTGCACTGCCGCCGGGCGTTTCACGACCTGCTGGCGATCCTTGAAGAGGAGGGCGCCGGGCGCCTGGGGGGGGTCATGCACGCCTTCTCCGGTAGCCCGGAGACCGCCCTGCAGTGCGTCCGCAGCGGCCTGCACATCTCCCTGGCCGGCTCCGTCACCTATTCCAACGCCGTGCGCCCCCCCGCGGTCGCCGGCTGCGTCCCGCTGGAGCGCCTGCTCCTGGAGACCGACGCCCCCGACCTCGCGCCCGAGCCGCACCGCGGCGGGGTGAACCTCCCGGAATACCTGCCGGAAATCGCGGCGTGCGTGGCGCGGATCAGGGGGATTCCCCTTCAGGAACTGGCGCGGGCGACCACGCAGAACGCCTGCCGCCTGTTCCGGCTCTAGTGCCCGCCCTACCCGGATGAACCTACAGTAGCAGGCTTGCTAATGAGCACATCTTCCGCCGTCCGGCTGGCTGGCCCTTTGCTCCGCTCAATCCCAGACTCGCAACTGGCGCGCGTTGCGCGCACGGGAACCAGCAAACCCGCCGTTACGAGCCCGGGCCCCCGGCCCTAGGCTCCCGCCCATTCATTATTTTTCCCGTCGCGGATTGACCTTGGCTCCCCTTCCAGTATACTTGCATGCTAGGATACTTTAACCATGAAAACTTAACAAACTGGGGGAGGTGCAGCCATGATGAAAGAGTACACCCTGCAAGAGGCGCTGAAGCTCGCCATCAAGACCGAAAAAGAGAGCATGGACTTCTACAAGAAGGCGGGCTCCATCACGGCGGACGAAAGATCCAAAAAGGTCTTCGATCTCTTGGCGAATGAGGAGATAAGCCACCTGAAGGCGTTCTTCGATCACTACAAGGGGGGCGACCTGGGGAACCTTCCGGAATTTCTGAACAGTCCGATGGACCAACTCTCCGCCACGCACATCGCCCTGGAAAAGGCCCTGGCCGCCGACGTGCACGAGCAGGAGGCGCTGGAGATCGCCCTGCGGGAGGAAAAGGCCTGCATCGAGCTGTACACGGTCATCGTCAAGGACATCGTCGACCCGCTGGTGCGGCGCGTGTTCGAGACGGTCATCAAGGAGACCCAGGGCCACTACGACATGATCGAGGACGAGTACATGCGGGTCATGGCCATGGTGGACCGTTCCGACCAGGACATCTACGTCAGGGAATAACGGCTTCACGGGGGACACCTGCACCGCCACCCAGAGGTAAACGGCTGCAGATCAGCAGCAATCGGATCTAAAAAGACCGGGGAGCCAAGGCTCTCCGGTCTTTTTATATCCAATACGCAGCGCCGGGTGCAGCGCGGCCTCAGCCGAGGCCCCGGGAGTAATACCCCTTCACCTTGGCGAGGTATTCCCTGGTTTCCCTCGGCAGGTGGGCGCTCGCGGAGCCGTGCCGGTCCACGTTGCCGGGTCCCCAGTTGTAGGCGGCCAGGGCGTCGTCCAGGTTGCCGCCGTAGCGGCGCAGCATGTCCTTCAGGAACCTGGTTCCGGCCATGACGTTTTGCTCCGGGTCGAAGGAGTCGCTAACGCCGAGTCCCCGGGCGGTCGCAGGCATCAGCTGCATGAGCCCCTGCGCCCCCGCGGAGGAGACCGCACGCGGGTTGAAGTTGCTTTCCTGCTTGATGATCGCCCTGATCAGGCCGGCGTCGACGCCGTAGCGCTGCGAAGCCTTGTCGATGATGGCGCCGATGGTGGGGTTTTCCGGGAGGGGGTCGTCGGCCGCGGCTAGCGGAGCGGCTGCGGCGTCGGCCCCGGCGGAGCCGGGGGCGAGGAGTGCTGCGCCCGGGGGGTCTTTGGGAAGCTGGGCCAGGAATTTGTTCAAGAGCGCCTGCACCCCCTGGGACTGGAGGGAGGCGGGTTGCGCCTGGTCGTTGCCGAGGCTGAGCGCGGAGCTCATCAGCCTGAGGCGGAGCAGCTCGGCGCTGGCGGCCGCGTCGGCCGGCCCGGCGGCGCCGGCCGGGACGCCCCGGGCGGCGAGGAGCTCTTCAAAGGAGAGGGAAGCGGCCGCGCCCGGCTCAGCCCCCTTTTTCTGGATTTCCAACCACTGCGCCGCCGCTACCGGATCTACCGACATGTCACGCTACCTTTTCATGGGGGAAATGGCGTTTCGCCGTACACCAGCTTCTTCTTTTTCAGCTTCTCGATCAGGGTGGTGCGCTTCAGGTTGAGGAGCTCGGCGGCCTCCTTCTTGTTGCCGCCGCTCTTCTCCAGCGCCTGCAGGATCAGCCTGTTCTCGAACTCTTCCACCGCGGAGTTCAGGCAGAAGCCGTCCTCGGGGAGCGTCACCTGCTCGCCCCGGGAGATGGCGGACCGGCCGCCGCGGTACTTCTCGGGAAGGTCCTGGAAGGTCAGGACGCCGTTCCCCTTGATGATGACCAGCCGCTCCACCAGGTTCTCCAGCTCCCTGACGTTCCCCGGCCACTCGTAGTTGGTCAGGATCTCCATCACCTGCTTGTCGAACCCCTGCACCTTGCGCTGCTTGGACTTGTTGAACTTCTCCAGGAAGCTGTTCAGCAAAAGCCCGATGTCCGCCTCCCGCTCCCGCAGGGGGGGGAGCACGATGGGAATCACGGAGAGCCGGTAATAGAGGTCCTCGCGGAAAGCCTTGGAGACCACCATCTGGTCCAGGTTCTGGTTGGTCGCCGCGATGATCCGGACATCCACCTTCTTGCTCCGGGTGGCGCCGACCGGCTCCAGCTCCCTGCTCTGCAGCACCCGCAGCAGCTTCACCTGCAGGTTCGCCTTCATGTCGCCGATTTCATCGAGGAACAGGGTTCCCTTGTCCGCCATCTCGAAGCGTCCGATCCGGGTCGCCACGGCGCCGGTGAAGGACCCCTTGACGTGGCCGAACAGCTCGCTCTCCAAGAGCTCATCGGGAATCGCCGCGCAGTTCACCGCGACGAAGTTCTTGGAGGCGCGGTTGGACAGGTCGTGGATGGCGCGGGCCACCAGCTCCTTGCCGGTACCCGACTCCCCCTGGATCAGCACGGTGGAGTCCGAGGTCGCCACCTTCTCCACCATCTCGAAGAGCGAGAGCATCTTTTCGCTCTCCCCGATGATGTTGTTCAAGAGCGCCCTGTTCTTTATGCACGGTTTGGACCGAAAACTCTTGCTCTGCAGCGCCTGGTGCTCGAGCCCCCTCTTGACGTGGGTTTCCAGCTCCTCCAGGTTGAAGGGCTTCTCCAGGTAGAAAAAGGCCCCGGCCTTCAGCAGGTTGGCCGTCATCTCGTGGTTGGCGAAGGCGCTGTAGGCGATGGTGACGATCTCAGGGCGGATCGACTTCAGCTGCTTGATGAACTCCAGGCCGTTCACCCGGGGCATCATGATGTCCGTGATGACCATCTGCACGTCGTTGAGCTCTATCTTCTGCAGCGCGTCCTGCCCGTCAAAGGCCTGAAATACGTGATACCCCTTGTAACTCAGAAAAGCCGCAACAAAATCGCGGGTCTTTTTGTCGTCATCAGCAATCATTATTCTCGGCGTTTCCATCGTTTCCCCGATTTCGATTAAAGTTGCTCAGGATTCGGCCGATACGGGACTGTATCGCTGGGAAACTATAACGATATATTGGGCCAATGTCAATAAAATGACTGCCCCCCGGGACCCGATTCGTCAATATTTTGCACGGTCCCGGCCCGCCTTTTGACGGCGCCCCGTCACGGCCCCCTCCGGGCCGCCGCCGGGCGGGGCGACCCCGGCCCCGAACGGGGGGAAAAAAATCATTCAACCTTTGGCAGTAACGACCGAATAGGTAACAACAGAGGGGACGCGGTCAGGCACGGCCACCCCCAGAGCCAGCAGCATACGGAGGGTCCATGCAGACCGCACTCAAATTGAAAAGCGAGGAGTTCGGGGGCGAGCTGATTCAACTGGTCAGCTTCAACCTGGAGAGAGAGGAGTACGGCATCAACGTGCTGATGGTGCGCGAGATCATCCGTATGCTCAACATCACCCGGGTACCGAACACCCCCCACTACGTGGAGGGGGTCATCAACCTGCGCGGCAAGGTCATCCCGATCATCTCCCTGAGGCGCAAGTTCGACCTCCCCGAGACGGAGTACGACAAGCGCACCCGCATCATGGTCATGGAGGTCGTGGGCGAGATGATGGGATTCATCGTCGACGAGGTGTCGGAGGTGATCCGCATCTCGGAAAAGGAGATCCAGCCCCCCCCGCCTGTCGTGTCGAGCGGCATCGAGCAGGAGTGCATGGCGGGCGTCATCAACCAGGCCGACCGCCTGCTGGTGCTTTTGGACCTGGAGCGGATGTTTTCCGCCGACGAGAGACGGATGTTCAGCAGCGTGGCGTAATACGGCAGGAACGGGGTAACCATCCCCCGGTTCCCGGAGCGGACAATGGCGATAGATTGCGAAGATCAGGAGCTCTTGGAAGGTTTCCTCGCCGAAACCACCGAGCTTCTCGAAAAACTGGACGACGACCTGGTGACCCTGGAAAAGAGCCCGGAAGACGCCGAGCTGATGAACCGGATCTTCCGCTCCATCCATACGGTGAAGGGGGCCTCGAGCTTCCTCGGCTTCGACCTGCTGGTCAAGGTCACCCACAAGACGGAGGACGTCCTGAACCGCCTCCGGAAAGGGGAGCTCACCCTCAATCCGGAGATCATGGACGTCATCCTGGAAGCGGTCGACCTGGTGAAGACCCTGGTGAGCGACATCAAGGGGGGCGACATCGTGGAGCGGGAGCTGGACGCCACCATCGCCAAGCTGATCCCGTACCTCTCCGAATCGGCCACCGAGGCGACCGTCCTCGCGCCGGTCTTCGCCTCGCTCCAGGAGGAGCAGCCCAAGGGTGGCGGCGCGGGGCAGGCCGCCCAGGCCGCCCCGCCCCAGCTCTCGCCCCCGGCTCCCAAGCTCAAGGAACCCCCGGCCCAGAAGGCCCCGGCCGCCAAGGGGGAGGAGCTCGCCGACAACTCCACGGTCCGGGTCGACGTGAAGCGCCTGGACGACCTGATGAACCAGGTCGGCGAACTGGTGCTGGAGCGCAACCGGATGATCCAGCTGCACAGCGACTACCAGTTCGGGCTCGACCCGGCCGGCTTCTCCGACGACTTCGGCAAGCTCTCCAAGCGCCTCAACTTCGTCACCTCCGAGCTGCAGATGCAGGTCCTCAAGATGAGGATGCTCCCGGTGGAGAAGGTCTTCAAGAAATTCCCCCGCATCGTGCGCAACCTGGCGCGCGACCTCGGCAAAGAGGTCGACCTGCAGATCATCGGCGAGGAGACGGAGCTGGACCGCTCCGTGGTCGACGAGATCGGCGACCCCTTGATCCACTTGATCAGGAACGCCCTGGACCACGGCCTGGAGACCCCGGACGAGCGCCTGGCCGCGGGGAAGAGCCGTAACGGCACCGTCGTCCTGGCGGCGGCCCACGAGGGGAACCAGATCGTCATCTCCATCAAGGACAACGGCCGCGGGATCGACCCGGACCGGGTTTCCCGCAAGGCGCTGGAGAAGGGTCTGATCACGGAGGAGCAGCTCGCCACCATGGGGAGCCGCGAGGTCCTCGACCTGCTCTTCCTCCCCGGCTTCTCCACCAAGGAGCAGGCGACCGACCTGTCGGGGCGCGGCGTCGGCATGGACGTGGTGCGCACCAACATCAGGAAGCTGAACGGCATCATCGAGATCAAGAACGACCTCGGCCACGGCAGCGAGTTCATCCTGAAGCTCCCGCTCACCCTCGCCATCATACAGTCCCTGCTGGTGGAGGTGGAGCGCGAGGTCTACTCCATCCCGCTCGCCTCGGTCATCGAGACCATGCGGGTGAACCAGGACGAGTTCCACCTGATCGGGGGGCAGGAGGTGCTCAAGCTGCGCGATTCCGTGCTGCCGCTACTGCGCCTGCAGCGGGTCTTCTCCTGCGCGGAGACCGGCGCCGACCGCAGGACCTGCTACGTGGTGATCGTCGGAGTCGCCGAAAAACGGGTCGGACTCGTGGTGACCAGGCTCCTGGGGCAACAGGAGGTCGCCATCAAGTCCCTGGGCAAGTTCCTCGCCAACCTCCCCGGCATCGGCGGGTCGACGATCATGGGCGATGGCAGGGTGGCGCTGATCGTGGATCCGATGGGACTCGTCGGGGGCGGCGAGGCTGCCGGAGTTAGGAAATCCGCCTGAGGGGACGATAATGGCATTCGAAAGCAAACCAATGGACCTGAAAGGTAGTGCCCAGAAGATCTCCGACAAGGATTTCGAGGCGCTGCGGGACTACATCTACAACGTCTGCGGCATCTATTTCCACAGCTCCAAGAAGTACTTCCTGGAGAGCCGGCTCGCCCGCAGGATGGAGTGCACCGGGAGCAAGACCCATGCGGACTACTACCAGTACGTGCGCGGCGGCGCCACCGGGAGCGCGGAACTCAAGAAACTGCTGGACGAGATCACCACCAACGAGACCTGCTTCTTCCGCAACATGCCCCAGCTGAACGCCCTGGAGAACAAGTTCCTGCCGGAGATCGTCGCCGTCAAGGGAAAGATCGGGTTCAAGAAGCTGCGCATCTGGAGCGCCGGCTCCTCCTCAGGGGAGGAGGCCTACACCATGGCGATGCTGCTGCTGGAGAAACGGAGCACGCTCCTTAAGGACTGGATCATCGAGATCGTCGGCACCGACATCAACGAGACGGTCATCGGCCAGGCCAAGGAGGGGGTGTACAACAGCTACTCGGTCCGCAACACCCCCGATTTCTACCTCAAGAAGTACTTCAAGGAGGAATCGGCCGGCAAGTTCGTGCTCTCCCCCGAAGTGAAGAAGCTGGCCACCTTCAACCAGCTGAACCTCTACGATGACAACAAGATGCTCTTCATGAAGAGCTTCGATTTCATATTCTGCGCCAACGTGCTGATCTACTTCGACGCGGCCTCCAAGAGCAAGGTCGTGCAGCATTTCTACAACAACCTGCAGGCGTACGGTTATTTCTTCGTGGGACAGTCCGAGTCGCTGCACGGCGTCAACGACAAGTTTAAGACCGTGCACTTCCCGGGCGGATTTACCTATAACAAGTGAGGACGAAGGTATGGAAAAAGCAGCCATGATGCAGACGGCCCAGGAGATGGTGGAAAGCTTCGTCGATCTCCCCACCATCCCGCAGGTGGCGACCAGGGTCATCGAGCTCCTGGACAAGCCGGGGGTGGAACTGGATGAGGTGGCCGACATGATTCTGGCCGACCAGGTCCTGGCGGCGCGGGTCATCAAGATGGTCAACTCGCCGCTCTACAAGCCGGCGCACGAGATCAAATCGGTGAAGCGCGCGCTCATCTACCTGGGGTTCCGCCACATTCGGGAACTCGCCTTCACCTGCTCCTTCGTCGACGTGTTCCAGGGGAGGGACGGCATACTCGACATCAAGAGCTTCTGGGAGCACTCCTTCGGCGTCGGCGTGGTTTCCAAGATCATCGCCCAGAGGGTGCGCTACCCCGACACGGAGAAGGCCTACCTGGTCGGCATCGTGCACGACATCGGCGAGGTGTTCCTGAGCTTCTACCGCCAGGACGCCTTCCGCTCCCTGCTCGACTCGGTGCAGGGGCAGCCCTTCCGCCTGGTGCAGAAGGAGGCGGAGTTCCTGGGCACCTCCCACAACGAGGTGGGGCTCTGCATCGCCCGCAAGTGGAACTTCCCGGCGGACTACTGCGAGGTGATCGCGCTGCACCACGCGCCGGACGAGGCGGTCCTCGACCCGACCCTGTGCGCCATCGTGAACATAGCCGACCTGTTCTGCTCCGTCTGCCAGCTCGACTACGGCGGGCACTCCTGGGTCTCCTTCAACCTCGCCGAGGAGAAGGCCTGGTCGATCCTCAAGGGGTACGCCCCCAACCTGGCCGACCTGGACGTGGAGCGCTTCTGCTACGAACTGGAGGACCGGGTCCCCGAGATCCAGGACATGGTCAAATCGATTTTCCAGGGAATAGGAGCCTGAAACCAGCCATGTTTACCAGCGCGCGGGACAGCAAACTGAGGGTGCTCATCGTCGACGACTCCTCCTTCATGCGGATGGCGATCCGGGGCATCCTGTCCCGCGCTCCGCGCATAGAGGTGGTCGGCATCGCGTCCGACGGGGTGGAGGGGGTGGAAAAGGCCCTGGCGCTCAAGCCCGACCTGATAACCATGGACGTGGAGATGCCGCGCATGGACGGCATCGCCGCCCTGAAGCAGATCATGGCGAAGCAGCCGACCCGGGTGCTGATGGTTTCCACCCTCACCTGCGAGGGGGCGCGCTCCACCTTCGAGGCGCTGGACGCCGGGGCCATCGACTACGTCCCGAAGAACGTGAGCGACTGCAAGGACGCCCAGCGCGCCTTCCAGGAGGCGCTGCTCGCCAAGGTCATGGAGGCGTCCGGCTCCCTGGTGCGCAGCCGGGTGGTCGCGGTGGAGCGGCCTCGGCTGGTGAGCCCCGCGGAGGTGCGTCCCTCCCGGTTCGCGCACCGCAGGATCGGCTACGTCGGGATCGGCGCCTCGACCGGCGGCCCGGTCGCGCTGCAGGAGGTGCTCTCCAGGATCCCGGTCAACTTCCCGCACGGCATCGTGGTGGCGATCCACATGCCGAAGGCCTTCACCGGCCCCTACGCCGACCGTCTCAACGCGAAGTGCTCGCTCTCCATCCGCGAGGGTGCCGACGGCGACGTCGTCAAGGGGGGCGAGGTGCTGATCGCACCGGGGGGGAGGCACTGCTCGCTGGTGCGGCAGGGGAACAACATGGTGCTGCGCACCGCGGCCACCACCGACTACCCGCAGTACATCTACATCCCCTCCGTCGACCTGATGCTCACCACCATGTGCGACGCCTGCGGCGGCTCCATGCTCGGGGTCATCCTGACCGGCATGGGGAACGACGGATTCAAGGGGATGCAGCACCTGAAGGGAAAAGGGGGGGTGACACTGGTGCAAAACGAGGAGACCTCCACCATCTACGGCATGCCGCGCGCCTGCATCGAGGGGAAGGTGGCGGACGTGGTCCTGCCGCTGGAGCAGATCGGCTTCGAGATAGGAAAGATCGGCAGTTGACCCCCGCCGCCCGGCGGGGCGCCGCGACGGCGCTAACGCCTGCCCCGCACCAGGAGCCCCCGGTCCCAAACCCGCACCGAACAGCCGGAAAACCCCTCGCGCTTCAACCTGAAAAGCAGCACCGGCGCCGCGATGGCCAGGCAACGGGGAAAAAGGATCCGCAGCTCCCCGCCGCTGTCGAGCAGGCGCCCCATGCCGCCCCTGATCTGGCGCGGCGTGCAGCGCAGCGCCCCCGCGGGCCCGGCATGCCCGGCGGCCACGGCCCCGGGCCGGGCAGCGGCTGGGCGCTCCGGCGTTTCCCCTGCTGCGGGCCCGGGGGAGGCAGGAACCCCGCCCTTCCCCCCCGCCGGACCGGTGTCGACCGGGGGGAGCAGGGCAAAGAACACGATTTGGGCCGTGCCGAGCAGCCTCGCCAGCAGATCCCTCACCGCTCCCCCCCCAGCGCCAGGCCGGCAGCGGCCCCGCCGGGCGCCGTCCGGGCCGGCTGCCGGCTACCCCAGTAGACCCCCAGCACCACGAGCAGACCGCCCCAGATCTGGGTCCCCACCATCCTTTCCCCCAGGACCAGGGCCGCCAGCACCGCTCCGAAGAGCGGCACCAGGTTGACGAAGGCAGCGGCCCGCGCGGTGCCGATCTGTTGCACCCCCTGATACCACCAGACGAAGCCGACCACGGTCCCGAGCAGGGCGAGCTGCAGGATGGCGAGCCACCCCATCCAGCTGAAGCCGGGCGGCGGGCCGCCGGTCGCGGCGTGCTCCAAAAACGCCGCCGGCACCAGGAGGGCGGCACCGAACAGGGCGGCGTACGACGTCGCCGCGAGCGGGGTGAACCTGGCCAGGACCTTCTTCCCCAGGATGGAGTAGAGCGCCCAGCAAAGCGGCGCGCCCAGCATGATGAGGTCACCCCTGTTGAAGGCGAAGCTGGTGACCACGGCGAGCGAGCCCCGCGCAATCACCAGTGCGACCCCGAGGAGGGAAAGGAGCAGTCCGGCCGCCTGGCTGGCGCGCACCCTCTCACGCAGCCAGAGCGCGGAGAGGATCGCGGTCAGCAGCGGGTTGATGGCGACGATGAGCGCTCCGTTGCTGGCGCTGGTCAGCTTCAGCCCGGTGAAAAATACCGCGTTGTACAGGAAGACCCCGGTGAGCCCGAGGCTGAACAGCCCTGCCAGCTGGCGCAGGTCGGTCGGCACCGGGAAACGGCGACCCTCCCGCCGCGACTGCCAGGCAGCCAGGGGGATCAGGACCAGCGAGGCGATGATGAAGCGGCAGCTCGCCGCGAAAAAAGGAGGCGCCTCCCGCACCGCGAAACGCGCGGCGACGAAGGTGCCGCCCCAGAAAAATGTCGTCAACACCAGCTTCAGATACACCTTGTTGATGGCTGCCTCCCTTATCTGCGGTCGGTGCGGCCGCTAATACCAGCGGATCACCTCGTGTTCCATGTCTATCTGGTAGCGGTGCTTGCCGAGAAAATCCATGCCGAGCAAACCATCATGAAATCCCTCGCTCCCCTTGTACGGAATGAGGTCGACTTCCGCGGCGGTCATGATGAAGGGCCCCACGCCGAGCGAGTCGAGATTCGCGGAGCGGGAACGGATCAGTCTCCCGTCGGCGAGCTCCGCTTGGGTGATCCTGGCCTGCCGGAGGTCGATACGGAGCCGACCGGCGAGCCCTTCATGAATTGAGGTCCGCGTCGAGCCGGTGTCGAGCACCAGTTCGGCCCGCACCGATTCGCCACCGTTTTTCAGCGTGACGGGGACCAGCACCTGGCTGTTCACGATCCTGACCTTTGTGGTCTGCTCCGCCGGCGAGGCGGTCCCCTTTTGCCCCAGCGCGGTCTGCGGCGCAGGCTGTGACGCCGGTTCAGGCGCACCCTCTGCCCGCTCGCGTCCAGCGCCCTGGGACGGACTTGCCGGCCCCGGAGCTGCCGGTTGAGGCGCGCTCGCCTGGTACGCCAAAGGGGAGGTACCCGCGGCGGTCAGCTGCACTAGCGGCTCGGAGGCGGGATCCCCCTTGAGGGGTCGCGGCCCGGGCCACGCCAGGTAAAGGGCAAGAACTGCCGCGCCCCCCAGCCCGAGGAGCCAGGGTCTCCTGCGCCGCCCGCCCGTCTCCCCCCTCCCAGCTCCCGACCGCGATTTTGCCAGCAGCTCCTGGGAATAGACGGAGAGCTTTTTCTGCAACAGCGGGTCGAGGCACCCCTGCGCTATCTCGGCAAGTACCGCCACTCCGCGGTTGTCCTGTTCCGAATTCCTGATCAAAGGTATGGCGAGGAAGCTGATCAGTTCCAGCGCGGCGTTTTGCTCTTCCAGATACTCGCGCGACCTGCCGGGCGGACCCAGTTCCGGCAGCACCTTCAGGCTCACCTCGTAGAGCGCGGCAATCAGAACGTCGCCCCTGTCACGAGCGGCAGGCGCCCCTCGCAACTCCAGCGCAACCCTCTCCTTCAGCGCGCCGCATCGTTGCCGGACATTCACGGGTCACCTCCAGGCCGCACTGGACGCTGCGGAAACTACCGCCGTGCGGCGCGGGTCGACACGCCGCTAACGAACATATTCTAGCGTACATTTGGGCCGGCGTCCTCCGTTTTCCCCGGCTTGATCTCCCCGGGCGCGAGGTGCGTCACCGTGCGCCCTACGTAGAGCAGGGCCAAGCCGGCGGCCCCCCAGGTGACGAAAAATATCCCCCACCAGATGCCGTACAGCCCCCAGCCCAGGATGACCGCCAGGAAGTAGAAGACCGGCAGCGGCAGGACGATCTGCCTGAGCAGGCCGATGGTGAGCGGGAAGGCGGGCCGCTTCAGCCCCTGCAGCACGGAGACGCTCGTGTAGAGGATGACGTAAGCGATGAAGACGAAGGACTCGATCCTCAGGTAGGAGACCCCGATGCCGATCACGTTGCGGTCCGCCGTGAAGAGGGCCAGGAGCGGGCGGGCGCAGAGATAGGCGGCCGCGGTGCCCGCTGTCATGAGCATGATGCCGGCCTTGAGCGCCTTGCCGATGGTCTCGATGACGCGCTCCAGGCGGCCCGCCCCGCTGTTCTGCGCGACCAGCGCCAGGGTGGCCACGTTCATGCCCATGATCGGGAGCAGGGCGATCTGCTCGATCCTGGTGGCGATGCCGTAGGCCGCGACCGCATCCCGGCCGTAGCGCGCCACGAACCAGGTGATGACGAAAATCCCTATCCCCACCGTCATCATGTTGAGGCTGGAGGGAAAGCCCTGCTTGCAGAGTTCCAGGTAGGCCCGGCGTTTCGGGAACAGGTCACGCCATCCGAAGGCGCTCATGAGGCCGGACCTCTTGACCCGGGCGAACAGGTAGAGGCTTCCCAGCGCCTGGATCAGCACGGTCGCCCAGCCAATCCCTGCGAAGCCGAAGGCCGGGACGCCGAAGCCGCCGTAGAGGAACCAGGGGTCGAGCAGCAGGTTCAGCAGGCAGCCGGCAACCAGGAAATTGCGGAAGCTCCTGGTGTCGCCGGTGGCGTTCAGGATCGCACTCAACACGAAGTTGGCCAGGAAGAAGACGCTGCCGGAAAAGATCGTGCCCATGTAACTGAGCGCGAGCCTGAGGACGGTGCCGGATCCTCCCAGCAGGGTAAACAGGGCGGGAGCCAGGCTGAAGCCGAGCAGGGTGACCAGGACGCCGTTGGCCAGGCCGAAGGAGATGGTCTGCCCCGCCAGGTGGCTGGCCTCCTCGTGGTCCCCGGCGCCGATGGCATGGCCGATCAGCGCGGTCGCTCCGGTGGAGATGCCCGCGCCCACCGCGATGATGAGGAAGAACACCGGGAAGGAAAGGGAGAGCGCCGCGAGTGCCTCCGTGGAGACCCGCCCGCCGTAATAGGTATCCACCACGTTGAACATGGTGTTGAAGAAGTATCCTATGCTGGTCGGGACGGCGATTTTCCGTATCAGTTTCGGGATCGGCTGGTTCAGCAAGTCGTACTGTTGGCTCATGCGCCCTCGTATCGTGTTCGTCGCTCCGCCGGGAGGCTGCGCGGCAGCGGCATTCCTGCCTCGTTCCGCGCCAGGGTGGAGCGCTCCCCACGCCGTGCCTGCGCCACCAAGTCCCCTTTACTCGTTATGCGCCTTTTTTAGGGGCGGGGCATGCGTCGTGTCGCCGGCGGGTTAATACTTCAATACCCGGTCGAGAAAACCCCGTAACTCCCGAGTCTGGGGTGCGTCGAAGAGCTGCTGAGAAGGACCCGACTCCAGGATTCTCCCCCCGCTCAGGAAGAGGCAGTGATCGGCAACCACCCTGGCGAAGCCCATGTTGTGGGTCACCAGGATCAGCTCCCTCCCCTCGCCCCGCAGTTCCGCGATGATGTCGAGCACCTCCGCGGTCATTTCCGGGTCGAGGGCCGAGGTCGGCTCATCGAACAGCAGGAAGCGCGGCTTGATCGCCACGGCCCGCACGATCGCGACACGCTGCTGCTGGCCTCCGGAGAGCTCGAAGGGTTTCTTGCCGGCGTGCGCCTCGAGCTGGAAGCGCCGCAACAGCTGCATGGCGTACTCCCGGGCTGCCTGCTTGCCGTAGCCGTGCGCCTGCACCAGGGGCAGGGTGACGTTCTCCAGGGCCGTCAGGTGGGGGAACAGATTGAACGCCTGGAACACGGTCCCGACGCCGCGCCGGTAGCGGATCAGCTCTTCCTCGGATTCGGGGAGAGGTTCCCCGTCAATCTCCACGCTCCCCTGGTCCGGCATCTCCAGTCCCGCCAGCACCCTCAGGAGGGTCGATTTCCCCCCGCCCGACGGCCCGATCAGCACGATGGTGCGGGCCTCCGAGAGCTGCAGGGAAACGCCGTCCAGCGCCGCGACATCGTGGTAGCGCTTCACCACCCCGGTGAGACTAAGACGCATAGCGGTATCTACCCTCCAGGTAGCGGCTCAGCAGGGAGATCGGCAGAGTCAGGGCGAGATAACCGACGGCAAGCGGCAGGTAACTCTCCAGGGTGGAATAGGTGAACGAGTTTACCTCCTGGGCGTTGAGGGTGAACTCGTTCACCGCGATGATGGAGAGGAGCGACGAGTCCTTGATCAGAGAGGCAAACTGCCCCGCCAGCGGCGGCAGGATCCTGCGCATGACCTGGGGGAAGACGACGAAGCGGTAGGTCTGCCTGCGGGTAAGTCCGATGGCACGCGCCGATTCCAGCTGGGACTCGCCGATGCTCTCGATCCCCGCCCTGATGATCTCGCTTATGTAGGCTCCGGCGAAGAGCGCGAGGGTCAGTGCGCCGACCAGGTAGCGGTTTCCGATGCCGAAGGCGTCGGCGACCACGTAAAAGAAGATCAGGATCTGCACCAGCAGCGGCGTGCCGCGGATGAGCTCGATGTAGAGCTTGCCAAGGTAGCGCAGCGGCAGGAACGCCGACCTTTGAGCCAGGGCCGCAGAGAGCCCGATGACAATGCTCGCGACCAGAGAGGCGGCAGAGATCGCGAGTGTCACCAGCCATCCGGTGATAAATTTTTGGCGGTAGCGGTAGATGGCGCCCCAGTCCCAGCCGTATTGAAGGCGGGCGAAGGCGAAGCAGAAAACCAGCGCAAGCAGCAGGACCGCCACGAGGATCCCTGCCGGGCGGCCAAAGCGGGGGAGCAGCTCCGCGTTACCCTTGCGGCGTGCGAAAAAGATGGCGGACCAGCGGGATGGCATGGCACCTCGGAAATATCGGGCTCAATCCCCCCTCAGACCCTCTTGCAAAGGCCCTGTTATGGGGAGCGGTTGTTTAGGCAATTTTCAGCGCCGCCGGTCTTTGCGCCTCCGCCCCTCGCCCCCCGGGAGAGGGGCGGAGGCGAGGGCGTCACCACGAAGTGGCAGTCGTAGGCGAAGGGGATCCAGGAAATGTGAATGGACAGTCGAGCGGCCTACAGAAAAAACGGGTACCCGAGCCGGCGGAAGGCTTCCTTCTCTTCCTTCAGGTAGCGGTCCCCCAGCTTGTCGAAACCACCGGAGCGCCGGAAATCGGAAAGGAAGCGGTTGATCTTCCCCCTCAGTTCGTCGTTCCCTTTCCGGATGCCGACAGCCCAGGACTCGGTCTGGAACGGAGTCAGGATGGCGCGAGTCGTCTCCTTGTTCCTCTGGTAGTTCTGGAAGGTGGACATCTGGTCATAGATGAAGGCGTCCGCCTTTCCCTGGACCACCTCCAGCACGGCGGCAGCCTCCTTGTCCAGCACCAGGACGCTCGCCTGCTTGATGTGAGAAGCGGCATAGCTGTGTCCCGTGGTCCCCTTCTTGACGGCGATGGTGCGCCCGGGCTTGTCCAGGTCCGCGATCCCCGCGGCGGGAACCGACTTGCCGAGCAGCAGGCAGAGCCCGGTCGTGAGATAGGGATCGGAGAAATCGATGGAGTGCGCCCGCTCGGCGGTCGCCGTCATGGAGGAGATGATGATGTCGATCTTGCCGGTTTTAAGGGCCGGTATCAGTCCGTCGAACGCCATGTTGCGGATCTCGACCGTCCGGCCGATGGCCTTGCCGAGTTCCTTCGCAAGTTGCACGCTGACGCCGTCGGGTTTCCCGCTGGTGTCCGTCATCTCGAAGGGCGGATAGGCGAGTTCCATCCCGACGATCAGCGGCTTCGCCGCGAGAGCCGGGGAGGCGCAGGACCAGGAAAGGATAAAGAGCGCGGATAGCAGGCTTAACCAGTGGATACCTTTGGACAAGAGACACCTCCGTAGTCAAAAAAGTTGCTGTTACCTAATACACCCTCATTGGCTGGCTGTCAATGAGGGCCGGCGCGTTAGATCACGTCCGCCGCACAAATTGCCGAGCTACATCAAATGAATGTATGGTGCCTCAATTGCGAAGGGTGGAACAAGGAGGCATTGCCATTTAAGGTAACGAGGAGACTTCATCTCTATCCCCCCTGCGAAGTAGGGGGGAAGGCTCGCGTAGCGAGACAGGGGGGTCTCCGCTGCCGGGTAAAACACCCCCCTGCTTCACTTCGTTCAGCTTCCCCCCTATTTCATAGGGGGGACCAAACTAGGCCCCACCCTTCTGCTAAAAAAAAAAGAGCGGCCTAAGCCGCTCTTCTCGTTATCGTAAATGCAGGTACCCGTTACCGCCTGGCAGCCTTGCCGGCGACCTGGACCCTGATCAGGGCGCGTTCCAGGGCAGCCTCGTAGACGCGGAAGTTCTTGTCTTCGGGGGTGAGCGTTTTCAGTTCCAGCTCGGCCCGGCCCAAAGCAGCCTTGGCGCGCTCCAGATCGATCTCGTCCGCCTTCTCCGCGGTCTCGACCAGCACGGTCACCTTGTCCCCTTCGACTTCGAAGTAGCCCCAGTTCAGCGCCATGTGAAATACGGCGCCGTCCTTTTTGTAGGCGAGCTCCCCGATCTTGAGGGAGGTGAGGAAAGGGGCGTGTCCCGGAAGTACTCCGAACTCGCCGAGGGCACCGGTGGCAGTGATCTCGTCGACCTCTTCCGAGAGGACCTTCTTGTACGGAGTTACCAGTTCAACCTTCAGTTTCTCAGCCATATATGATCCTTCTGATAGTCCTGTGTCGCGGGGTTGGCTCCCGGCGCAAACCGGAAGCCGCCCCGGCACAAAACCGATGGAGTTATTCAGAAGTTCCCAGTTCAAGCTTAAGCGCCAGAACTAAAAACGCGTACTGCAAAAAAGCTGCTTAGGCGTTGAGCTTCTGCGCCTTCTCGATAGCTTCCTCGATGGTGCCGACCATGTAGAAAGCCTGCTCCGGGAGGTCGTCGTGCTTGCCGGCGATGATCTCGGTGAAGCCCTTGATGGTGTCTTTCAGCTCGACGTACTTGCCGGGCGAGCCGGTGAACGCCTCTGCAACGAAGAACGGCTGGGAGAGGAACTTCTGGATCTTTCTGGCGCGTGCCACGACCAGTTTGTCCTCTTCGGAGAGCTCGTCCATGCCAAGGATCGCGATGATGTCCTGGAGGTCCTTGTACTTCTGCAGCACGTACTGCACCTGGCGGGCAATGGCGTAGTGCTCGTCGCCGATGACCTGCGGATCGAGGATGCGCGAGGTGGAGTCGAGCGGGTCAACCGCCGGGTAGATGCCGAGCTCGGCGATCTGGCGGGAGAGAACGGTCGTTGCGTCCAAGTGGGCGAATGCGGTGGCAGGCGCCGGGTCGGTCAAGTCGTCGGCAGGCACGTAAATGGCCTGGACGGAAGTGATGGAACCCTTCTTGGTGGAGGTGATGCGCTCCTGAAGCTCGCCCATCTCGGTGGCCAGCGTAGGCTGGTAACCGACGGCGGAAGGGATACGGCCGAGCAGAGCCGAAACCTCGCTCCCCGCCTGGGTGAAACGGAAGATGTTGTCGACGAACAGAAGCACGTCCTGGCCTTCCTCGTCGCGGAAGTACTCGGCGATGGAGAGCGCGGAGAGAGCGACGCGGGCACGTGCCCCCGGGGGCTCGTTCATCTGGCCGTACACCAGGGCCGCCTTGTCGAGAACGCCGGACTCTTTCATTTCCATCCAGAGGTCGTTCCCTTCACGGGTACGCTCGCCCACGCCTGCGAAGACGGAGAAGCCGCCGTGCTGCTTGGCGATGTTGTTGATCAGCTCCATGATGAGAACGGTCTTGCCTACGCCGGCGCCGCCGAACAGGCCGATCTTGCCGCCTCGAGCGTAAGGAGCCAGGAGGTCAACGACCTTGATCCCGGTGGTGAACGCCTCGACCTTGGTGGACTGGTCCACGAATGCCGGTGCTTCACGGTGGATGCCGTACTCTTTCTCGTTGCCGATCGGGCCCATTTCGTCAACCGGCTCGCCGATGACGTTCAGGATGCGGCCCAGGGTCTTCTTGCCGACCGGGACGCAAATCTGCTTGCCCATGTCCTTAACCTGCTGGCCACGAATCAGACCGTCGGTGGAGTCCATGGCGATGGTGCGGACTGCATTCTCGCCGAGGTGCTGGGCAACTTCCAGGACCAGGTTGAACTCCTGATCGTCGATCGCCGGGTTGGTTACCCGAAGAGCGTTGTAGATCGGGGGGAGCATGCCCGGCTCGAATTCGACGTCGATAACCGCGCCGATGACCTGCGATATTTTTCCGAAGTTCTGACTCATGTAACCTCTTCCTCCTGGCCTCTGCAGGCCACTATGTTTAAATTCTTAACCTTTTATAGATTCGGAGCCGGAGATGATTTCCATCAGCTCCGTGGTGATGGCGGCCTGGCGCGCCCTGTTGTATATCAGGGTCAGCTTGCCGATCATCTCCGTTGCGTTCTTGGAAGCGCTGTCCATTGCCGTCATGCGCGCGCCGTGCTCGGAAGCAAGCGACTCGAGGAGCGACTTGAAGATCTGCACCTCGATGTGCTTGGGGAGCAGTTCATCCAGGAGCGCCGCTTTCGAGGGCTCGTAGATGTACTCGGTTCCCTGCTCCTGCTCTTCGCCGGCCTTGGGAGTCACCGGAAGCAGCTGCTCCAGGGTGATGTCCTGGGTCATGACGCTCTTGAAGGCGTTGTAGATGACGTAGACTTCGTCATACTCCTCCGCCAGGTACCCCTCGATTACCTCGGCGGCAATCAGCGCCGCGGTCTGGTAGGAGAGCGTGGAGAAGATGTTGCCGTGGTGCTTTCTGACCGTGTGGCGGTTACGGAGGAATTCATACCCTTTGCGACCGATGGTCATCAGGGAGAGTTCCTTGAACTCGCCGGCGCGCTCCTTGATGAAGCGCTCGGCTGCCTTGGACAGGTTGGCGTTGAAGCCGCCGCACAGTCCGCGGTCCGAGGTAACCACCAGCAGGAGTGCCCGGCGCGTGTCGCGCTGAATCATGAGGGGACTTGCGTCCGACTCCTGGCTCTGCGCCAAACGCTCCAGCACTTCCGCGAGCTTCCCGGCGTAGGGGCGTGCAGCCACCACGTTTTCCTGGGCGCGACGCAGCTTGGCCGCCGAGACCATCTTCATGGCCGCGGTGATCTGTCTGGTATTTTTTACGGATACGATCCGCTTCTTGATACTTTTGAGGTTCGCCATGCGCTATCCGTCCTTGGTCTACTAGGCAGTAAATTCCTTTTTGAACTCTTCCAGCGAAGCAACGATCTGGCCTTTCATGGTGTCGTCGATCGCTTTCTTGTCGCGCAGTTCACCAAGGAGAGCCGCCTTCCTGGCATCGAAGAAAGCGTAGAGTTCCGTCTCGTAACGCAGCAGCGAGCCGATCGGGTATTCATCGATGAAGCCGTTGTTGGCTGCGAAGATGATCAGAACCTGCTTCTCGTTCGGGATCGGGCGGTACTGCGGCTGCTTCAGGATCTCGACCAGGCGAGCTCCACGGGCAAGCTGCATCTGGGTAGCCTTGTCCAGGTCGGAACCGAACTGGGCGAAAGCTGCCATCTCGCGGTACTGTGCCAGTGCCAGACGAAGAGTACCGGCAACCTGCTTCATCGCCTTAACCTGTGCCGAGCCGCCGACGCGGGAAACCGAGAGGCCGACGTTGATGGCGGGACGTACGCCGGAGTAGAACAGGTCGCTCTCCAGGTAGATCTGGCCGTCGGTGATGGAAATCACGTTGGTCGGGATGTACGCGGAAACGTCGCCTGCCTGGGTCTCGATGATCGGCAGAGCGGTAAGCGAACCGGCGCCGCACTCGTCGGACACTTTGCAAGCACGCTCCAAGAGACGGCTGTGCAGGTAGAAAACGTCGCCCGGGTAAGCTTCACGTCCCGGCGGACGACGAAGGAGAAGCGAAAGCTGGCGGTAAGCAACGGCCTGCTTGGAAAGGTCATCGTAGATGATCAGGGCGTGACGCCCTGAGTCGCGGAAGAACTCGCCCATGGTGACGCCGGTGTAGGGAGCGATGAACTGCAGCGGAGCCGGCTCGGAAGCGGTAGCTGCCACGACGATGGTGTAATCCATGGCGCCGTGCTCTTTGAGCTTGGAAACAACCTGGGCGACCGTGGAACGCTTCTGGCCGATAGCGACGTAGATGCAGACCACGTCCCCGCCCTTCTGGTTGATGATCGTGTCGATCGCGACCGCGGTCTTGCCGGTCTGACGGTCGCCGATGATCAGCTCGCGCTGGCCACGCCCGATCGGAACCATGGCGTCGATAGCCTTGAGACCGGTCTGCATCGGCTGATGCACGGACTTACGCTTGACGATACCAGGTGCCTTCACTTCGACCTTGCTGAAGGTCGTGGTGTTGAGGGGCCCAAGGCCGTCGATCGGCTCGCCGATTGCGTTCAGCACGCGGCCGATCAGAGCTTCCCCAACCGGGACCTCAACGATCTTGCCAGTCAGCTTGACCGTATCGCCTTCCTTGATCTCAGAGAACTCGCCGAGAATAGCAGCACCGACGTTGTCTTCCTCGAGGTTGAGGACCATGCCGGTGATGCCGCCCGGGAATTCCAGCAGCTCGCCTGCCATCGCCTTGTCAAGACCGTGAATACGTGCAATACCGTCGCCGATGGAGATAATGGTGCCCGTTTCGGCTACCGCGACCTCAGTGCCGTATTCCTTGATCTGCTTCCTGATAATCTCGCTGATTTCTTCCGCTTTGATTTCCATAGAACCGTCTCACCCCTTCTGTAATATATCTTGAATTCTAGCTAACTGTGTTCTTACACTTCCGTCGAAGACCTTGCCGCCGATCTTGGTGACCACCCCGCCGATCAGGGCCGGGTCCACTTCCACCTTCAGCTCTACTTTTTTGCCGGTCGACTTGGCCAGCGCCGCCCTGATCTCCTCGACCTGCGCCGCGTCAAGCGGCAGGCCGGAGGTGAGCGTGGGCCGGATCACTCCGGACAACTCGTCGGCGAAGGCGCCGTAGCTCTCAGCGATCAGCGGCAGCACGGAGATGCGGCCGCGCTCGAGAAGGAGCATCAGCAGGTTGGAGACGATCGGGGAGGTCTGGGTGCGCGTCACCAGCTCCTTCAGGATCTCTTTCTTGGCATCGATGCCGTAGGCGGGGTTGCCGAATACCTGGGCAAGCTCGCGGCTATCGGAAAGCAGCGTGCTGAACTTGGTCAACTGGGCGTTGAACTGGTCCACGGTCCCGGCTTCGGAGCCGATCTGCACGAGTGCCTTGGCGTAACGTTTGGCAATAGCGTTAGTACTCAATGTAGAGTCACCACCTTGGAGATATATTCGCCCACCAGTTTGTCCTGGTCGCCTTTTGCGATGTTCTTGACTATCTTCTGCTCGGCGATCTCGACCGCCAGCTTGGCAGCCTCGGCGCGCAGCTCGCCTTTCGCCTTCAGGACTTCCTGGGCGGCGGCGCTTTCGGCCTGGGCCACGATCCTGGCGGCTGCCAGGTTGGCCTCGGCGATGATGCGCTCCTTCTCCAGCTCTCCCTCGCGCTTCATGTTGGCCGAGATCTCTTCGATCTCCTTGTTGGCCTGGTCCAGACGCACGGAGTATTCCTGGAATTTCTTCTCGGCAGCTTCCTTGGCCTCGACCGCTTCCTTCAGGGTGCGCTCGATGCCGGTCCTGCGGGCGGCAAGGGTTCCCTTGACGTCAGCCTTCTTGATGGCCCAGAAAGCTATGCCCGCCAGCGCGGCGAAGTCGAGGCAGCGCCAGGCGAAGTCCTTCATCTGGGCGGCGGTGTCGACGTGGTGGGCGCCCTCTTCGGCAAAGCCCAGCGCGGCGAAGCCCAGCACGATGGCCCCGGTGGTAAGTGTGGAAACGGCGGCAGCCGTTACGCGTGAGGTACGTTTCATATGCATGCTACAGACTCCTCCCGAGGACTTTCTCGCAGATATCGGCGGACAGGGACTCGGCGCTCGCCTTCAAGGTGCGCCTGGCCTCCTCGGCCTCCTTGGCGACCCGCGCCTTGATGCCGGCAAGCTTCTCGCCCGATTCCAGCCGCGCCTTCTCGAGGATGGCGGCCTCCTGCAGCTGGGCCTCCTTCTTCAGGGCGCCGCGCTGGTCGGCTGCACCGGCGCGAATCTCGCGCATGCGCGCCTCGTAGCCGGCAAGCTTCTCCTGCACCTCGCGATCGACGGCGGCGCTCTTCTCTTTCGCCCCGCTGATCAGCGCGCTCCGGTCGGCAAGCTGCTTCCTGATCGGCTTGTACAAAAAGGCGTTCAAAAGCAGCACCAGGACCAGGAAGTTCACCAGCTGGAAAACAAATGTGATGTCTAAATTGATCACCAAACCACCTCTTGTCGAACATTTTTGAACCATCCGTCCCGGGCGCTGCGGCGAGGCGGCGCGCAAAACAGGTGATAGCTAACACATAAATCCTTCTACTGTCAAGCGATTTATCGTTTTGTACCACAAATTGTATACAGTTTTCACCCGGGACGAGTTAGCGCTAAACAGTTAAAGATTGAAAATCTCCACGATGCGGGCGAGATCCTTCTGGTCGGAGAAACTGATTTCCAGCTTGCCGCCGCGCCCTGAGCGGCGCAACGCCACCTTGGCCCCGAAATGGCGCTGGATGCGCTCCAGGAGATCCCTCTGGTCGGCGTCCTCCACCTTGCGCGGCTGCGGCACGATCCTCGCCTTCTTCTTCTTGACCAGCGCCTCGGCCTCGCGCACCGAGAGGTGCCCCTTGACGATCTCGTCCCGGGCGGCCTTCTGCTCCTCCGGGTCCTCCAGGGTCAGGAGCGCCCGGGCGTGCCCCATGGAGATGCGTTCCTCCGCCACGTCCCTCTTGATCTCGGCGGGAAGCTTCAGGAGCCTCAAGGCGTTGGCGATGGTCGAGCGCTCCTTGCCGACCCTTTTCGCGAGCTCCTCCTGGGAGAGTTCGAAGCGCTCCAGGAGACGGTGGTAGGCCTCGGCCTCCTCCACCGCGTTCAGGTCCTCGCGCTGGATGTTTTCGATGAGCGCCATCTCCAGGGCGGTGTCCTCGGAGACGTCCTGGATCACCACCGGGACCTCCCGCAGCCCGGCCTTCTGGGCCGCGCGCCAGCGGCGTTCGCCGGCGATGATCTCGTAATGCCCGTCCCGGCGCAGCACCACCAGGGGCTGGATGATCCCCTTCTCCCGGATGGAGGCGGCGAGCTCCTCCAGCTTCTCGTTCACGAAGGTCTTTCTCGGCTGTTCCTTGTTCGGCCTGATCTCCTCGATCGGACAGGAGAAGTACTTCTTGCCCCCCTTCTCCTCCACGACCGGTAGCAGCGCCCCCATCCCCTTGCCGAGCCCCATCATCTTCTTAACCATGTGCCGCCTCCCGTCCGATGATCTCCTTGGCCAGTTCCAGGTAGCTGGTGGCCCCCTTCGAGGTGATGTCGTACAGTACGATCGGCTTGCCGTGCGAGGGAGCCTCGGAAAGCCGGACGTTTCTCGGGATGACGGTCTGGAAGGTTTCCCGCGCGAAGTGGGTGCGGATCTCGTCGCTCACCTGGCGCGACAGGTTGTTCCTGGCGTCGAACATGGTGAGCAGAATCCCCTCGATGCTGAGGGCGCTGTTCAGCCCCTGCTGGATCAGGGCGATGGTCTTCAGGATCTGGGAGAGCCCCTCCATGGCGTAGAACTCGCACTGCATCGGGATCAGCACCGAATTGGCCGCGGTCATCGCGTTGATGGTCAAGAGGCTCAAGGAAGGGGGGCAGTCGATGAAGATGTAATCGTAGGAGCCCGAGAGCGTCGCCAGGATCCCCTTCAGCTTGCGCTCCCGGTCCGAGACGCTGGCGAGTTCCAGCTCGGCGCCCGCGAGGTCCGAGGTCGCCGGGAGCAGGTGCAGAAAGGGGATTTCCGTTTCCAGCACGATACCGGCCGCCGGGGCGTCGTTGATCAGCGCGTCGTAGATGCTTTCGGACAGCGACTCCTTGTCCGCCCCGACCCCGCTCCCCGCGTTTCCCTGCGGGTCCATGTCCACCAGGAGTACCCGCCTTTCGGCGACGGCCAGCGACGCGGAGAGATTGACCGCCGTCGTCGTCTTTCCCACCCCGCCTTTCTGGTTCGCCACACAGATGATCTTTGCCATAAGTTTTCTTCCGATATGTAGTCTGTCCATGACGTTGGGTAGCAGCATTAAAAAACATGAAAAACTACCATACTGCCGCCGGTATGGAAAGCATTTTTCTTCCCCCGCGGGGCCGGACCTTTGACTTAGGTCAAGGCGCCGGGACCAGAAACGGGCTACCCTGCGGGCGTTTGGGATGATTATAAATATATTCCGGGCCGCCCTCTGGATCCGCAGGCAAGGCGGGTCCCGGCTCAGGAACCGGGGAGATTTCATGAAGAAGGCCGTACCATTCATCGTGCTGTTGCTGGCGACCCCGTCCGCGCAGGCCTTTCAGTGCAACGAGTGCCACAGCAAGAACCCGGCGATGGTCCGCATGCACAAGGCCGTTCAGGGGAGGGATTGTTTCGGCTGCCACAAGATGGGCGAAAAGCTGATGGGAAAGGGGATTCCCAGGGACAAGGCCGCCCAGCTGAAGCGCCGGGTGTCGGACCCCCTCTGCGTCGAATGCCACGACAAGAAGTAACGCCGCTGGCTTTCCCCGGCCCCACGGCCGCTGAGTTCAGGCTGCCCGTCTGGCAGGATGCGGTCCTTCCCCCCTAGGGAATGGGGGGGAAGCTGAACGCAGTGAAGCAGGGGGTGCTTGCGCCGGCGGAGTGACCCCCCTGTCTCGCTGCGCGAGCCTTCCCCCCTACTTCGCAGGGGGGATAGAGCACCGATTTACAGCCTCACCCGCCCCTCCCTTCCTTAAGACCGCGTTTCCCTTGCATATCCCGCCTACTCCGGTATACTTTGTCGCTGCAAGTAACCGCCTGCCGGAGGGTGCATGACCCGCTTCGCAAACCTGCCCATACGCGCCAAATTCTACCTCCTCATGTCCCTGCTGCTGCTCGTCCTGTTCCTTGCCTCGTCCTACTTCACCTACCAGAGACAGAAAAGTTTCGTGCTGCGCTTCGCCGTCGATAACGCCCGCAACTTCGCCCGCGAACTCATCGAGACGCGGGACTACATCTCTTCCGTGGTAAAGGGCGAGCCGGAGCACAACTACAACCTGGTGCCCCAGGTGGTCGCCACCCAGGTGGCCAAAAGGGTTACCCAGAACACCAAGTACTACGTGCGCCAGGTCTCGTTGCGCTACCGAAACCCCGGGAACCGTCCCGACGAATACGAGACCGCCCAGCTGAAGCGTTTCGCCAAGGACCCGCCCCGGGAGGTCTACGCGGTCGTGCAAAACGGCCCCGCGCGGTTTTTCCGTTACCTGCAGCCGATGCTGGCCACCTCCTCCTGCCTCGAATGCCACGGCTCCTACGACAAGGCCCCCGATTTCGTCAGGGAGCGCTTCCCTCCCGGCCATTACTCCTACAATTACCGGGTCGGAGAGGTGATCGGCGCGGTATCCGTCAGCATCCCGATGGAAGACCTCTATGCCGACCTGGGCGCCAACCTGGAACTCGACCTTCTCGCCAGGGGCGGCGTTTTCCTGATCGTGGTCGTCGTCATGGGAGCCATACTGCGGCGCCAGATCGTCGATCCGGTCCGGATGCTCTCGGACAAGATCGCGCACGTAACCAAAACCGGCGACTTCGAGACCAAGCTGCCGCAGCAGTCCGGGGACGAGATCGGCCAGCTGTTCGGCTCCTTCAACGAGATGATGGACGAACTCTCCCGAAGGACGCTGCAATCGCGGGAGTCCGACGAGAGGTACCGCCGCTTCATCGAGCTTTCCGACTCCGCTGTGGTCACCTTCCTGCAGGACGGCAAGATCGTGATCGCCAACCAGAAGGCGGAGGCGCTCTTCGGGCACTCCAGGCAGTCCCTGCTCGGTGAGTCGATCTTCTCCTTCCTCGCCGACGGTGCAGAGCTCAGGAGGCTGCTGTCATCCGGAACGGCCGTCAACGAAGAGAAAATCAGGGAGAAGGTGCAGGGAACCAACGGCAAGACGACTGACATCGAGATGGTCATTTCCATGTCCCGAACCGACCGGGAGCCGATGTTCTCTGCCATCCTCAGGGAGCGCAACGGTCAATGACACCTCACCGCGGGTCGCGTCGGACCGCACCGGAGAACTGAAAGCGCCATGCCGACCGTCCTGCTGATAACCGACCAGGAAAGACTGCGCCTGCTCTTCACCCGGCTCGAGCGTGGTGGGATCCTTCGCCTGCGTGTCGCGCCCACCCTGGCCCAGGGCGAGGAAGAGATCGTCGCCCGGCCGCCGCACTACGTCTTCGTCGAAAACCAGATCTCCGGCGGTTCCGGCGCGGTCGTCGTTCCCCTCCTGCGCGGACTGCTCCCGGAAGGCGCCGAAGTCATACTGGTGGCGCGGGATGCCGCCGACGCCGACAGCTGCCGCGAGGTAAGCGGCCTCTTTTCCCTGGACCTGTCCCAGAGCGACGAGGCCGTGCTGCACTCCATCAGCGCCATCATCCAGCGCTACGCACCGTCCCCCCCCTCCCACGAGCCCGCCCAGGCAGCCGCGGCGTCGGCCCGGGAGCTTCTTTTCGGCGGGCGCGCCGGCGAGGGGAGCTCTGCCGGCCTCAAGCGCCTCCTCTGGCTCACCCCGCTCACCCTGGCGGCCATCATAGGCGGCGTCCTCGCCTATCGCGCAAGGGAGCAGGCCCCGAACGCGGCGTTTCGAAATCCCGCCGAGGTCGTGCCCGTCGCAGCCGCGCCCGCGCCGGCCGGCACCGGACGAAGCTCGTCGGCAAGCCCGCCAGAGCAGGGCAATGGTAACCGGGCTGCGGCAGTGGGGCCCGTCAGCTCCGGCACGGCCGGGGCGCCAGCCCTGCCGAACAGGGCGTACCTGGTGCGCCCGGGCGACACTCTTTTGAAGATACTTACCAAGGATTTCGGTTATAGCTACTTGGATGCGGTGCGCAGCATCCCCGACCTGATACGGCTCAACAATTTGAACGGCCGGGACAAAATCAAACCCGGGCAGACGATCTCCGTTCCAGTACCGCGCACCTCGACGCTCCAGCCGGAATAGCCCGGTCGCCTGCAAGGGGAGGGAGCGAAACGAATCACTTTGCAGTTCGGGCTGTTAGTGTGCTAGAGTGTCGGCAAGTTACCAGCACGCAACAAAGTTACGATACGATCAGGGAGAACGAATTACATGAGTAAAGAGCTGTACGTTGGCAGTCTGTCCTACGACGCGACGGAATACGATCTTGAGAAACTGTTTTCCGTGTCGGGAAGGGTCACCTCGGTTCATCTGATAGTCGACCTCACAACCGGCGAGTTCAAGGGGTGCGGCTACGTGAGGATGTCCACCGAGGCCGAGGCAAAGGATGCCATCGATTCTCTCGATGGAGCGATGCTGATCGACCGCCAGATCACCGTTTCGCTGGCAAGAGCGCAGAAGATGAAACCTCAGGGAGGCGGTTTGAGAGGCCGCTTCAAAGGGAAACCGGGCGGGTCAGACAACGCGGGGCCAATCGCTGGTTCGGCCAAACCCGCCGCCTCGAAAAAAACCAGTGACTTCCAAGCCGGGGCTGCCAAAGCCGCCGCAGAACGGCCTGCTTCCGCAAAGCCTGCTTTCGCGAAGCCCGCTTCGGCTAAACCGGGTCCGGCCAAATCGGCACCCGCCCGGGCGGGTGCTTCCAAACCTGCTGGTGCCAGGACGCCCAAGGCCGGAAAACGCTGAGCTCTCCCACCCATCCTTAGCGTTTCCGCCTCCCCTGTCTGCCTCCCCCCTACTTCATAGGGGGGATGAGCCTAAGCTACCCTTCATCTTTCGGGCCGCCCTGCCCGCTTCCATTCTGCACCGCTTCCGTCTATACTACCCCTCATGATAGCGCTCGAGATGATCAGCAACTTCCCTTCCACCCCCGGCATCTACCTGATGAGGACGGCGGACGGCACCGTCCTCTATGTCGGCAAGGCGCGCAACCTGAAGAAGCGGGTGCGCGCCTACGTCGGTCCCGGCGACTCGCGCCTGCACATCCGCTTCATGGTGCAGCTGGTCGCCTCGGTGGAGTACATCGTCACCAACACGGAAAAAGAGGCGCTGATCCTCGAGAACACGCTGATCAAGCAGCACCGCCCGAAGTACAACATAAACCTGCGCGACGACAAGACCTACTTCTCGCTGCGCATGGACATGAAGGAGCCTTTCCCGAGGCTCTCCATCGTCCGCAAGGTCCCCGCCGACGGCGCCCGGTACTTCGGCCCCTACTCCTCGGCAACCGCCGCCAAGGAGGTGCTGAAACAGCTCTACAAGATCTTTCCGCTGCGCCACTACCCGCTGGCCACCTGCATGGGCCGCAAGCGCCCCTGCCTCTACTACCAGATAAAGCAGTGCTCGGCACCGTGCTGCGGCCTGATCAGCCCCGAGGATTACGGCTCGCTGGCCGAAGGTGCGGCGCTCTTCCTGGAGGGGAAAAACACCGAGATCGCCAAACTCTACCGAGCCCGGATGAACCAGGCCTCAAGCGAGTTCCGCTACGAGGACGCCGCCCGCTACCGCGACCTGGTCAGCGCCATCGAGGTGACGGTCGAGCGCCAGAAGGTCGTGGCCCTCGGCGCCGACAGCGACGTGTTCGGTCTGCACCGGGAGCGCGGCCAGCTGCAGATCGCCCTGCTCCATGTCCGCGGCGGGGCCCTGACCGGGAGCCGCAGTTTCTGCTTCGACTGGGAACTGGAAACCGAGGAGGGGCTCGCCTCTTTTCTGAACGAGTACTACAGCCAGGACACCCCGATCCCGCAACTGGTCCTGCTGCCGCTCCCGATACCCGAGCCGGCAGCCTTGGAGGAGCTCCTCTCCGAGAAGGCGGGCAAGAAGGTCAGCATCACGGTCCCCCAGCGCGGCGCGAAGCAGGAGATCGTCATGCTCGCCCAGAAAAACGCGCTCAACGCCGCCCAGGAGCGGATCGCCAAGGCCGACTCGGCCGTGGACCTGCTGGGCGAATTGGCGGAAAGGCTCAACCTCCCCAAGCCGCCCAGGAGGATCGAGTGCTACGACATCTCCAACATCCAGGGGGAAATGGCCGTGGGGAGCCGGGTCACCTTCATGGACGGCAAGCCGGACCGCTCGCTCTACCGGCACTACCGGATCAAGACCGTGCAGCAGTCCGACGACTTCGCCATGATGCGCGAGATGCTCGGCCGCCGCTTCAAGCCGGAGAGCACGGAGGATCTGCCCGACCTGATCGTGGTCGACGGCGGCATCGGGCAGCTGAACGTGCTGAGCGCCGTGCTGGAGGAACTCGGAGTGAGCGGCGTGGAGGCGGCGGGACTCGCCAAGAGCCGCGTCGAGCGGAGCATGGAGAGCGCCGAGCTGAAAAGGAGCGACGAGCGGGTGTTCCGGCCCGGGCGCAAGAACCCCATTTCGCTGCGGCAGAACTCCGCCCCGCTGCTGCTGCTGGTGCGGATCCGCGACGAGGCGCACCGCTTCGCGATCACCTACCACAAGACGGTGCGCAGCAAGGCGCTCACCAGCTCGGAACTGGAGGGGGTGCCGGGGATCGGCGCCAAGCGCAAGAAGGCGCTGCTGGTCCGTTTCGGGAGTCTCAAGGGGGTCAGGGAGGCGACGCCGGAGCAGCTGGCGCAAGCGGAGGGGATGACCGGCAGCGCGGCGCAGGCGGTGTGGGAGCAGCTGCACGGCAGGGGGTGTAAAGAACTTTGTGTAAATGGCTTCTGTTAGGCCTTTGGTACTCTGTCTTCAAAGAGGATGGCGAAGCGGCACATAGCCGCTTTCCAGTTTATGATCGGCTTCTTCCATTTCTTCGTA